>Ga0208883_100053_pt1 | contig 141755 bp, 120 predicted proteins | sample LakWasMet43_HOW7_2_FD_183881 | JGI IMG/M metagenome (GOLD analysis project Ga0208883, IMG submission 183881) | Freshwater sediment methanotrophic microbial communities from Lake Washington under simulated oxygen tension - Sediment Metagenome... | ecosystem: Environmental > Aquatic > Freshwater...
CAAGAGGATGAGCATTACGAACAATTAAACCTTTGGAAAAGCTGATCGCCTTTAGGCGATTCCCGTACTAGCCCCTTTGAGGGGCTAACAATAATAAGCCCCCGGCTTTGCCGGGGGTGATTTAACTAACATAAGGATTAAAAGCACCACCCGGTTCATCCCCGCGGGTGCGGGGAACGCGTCGGCTGTTGAGCGTGATTACAAGCTGGATTCGGTTCATCCCCGCGGGTGCGGGGAACGCTCCAAATGCCCAAGCACCAGTACAAGCCGCACCGGTTCATCCCCGCGGGTGCGGGGAACGCTTTTGAAACTATGGAGGAAGAAGCAGCAGCCGCGGTTCATCCCCGCGGGTGCGGGGAACGCACTAGCGTTTTTTGATAGGCGTTTGATTATGGCGGTTCATCCCCGCGGGTGCGGGGAACGCCAGTGGGTAATTTACCCGAAGCTGAATATTTACGGTTCATCCCCGCGGGTGCGGGGAACGCCCCATTCATCACCGTCAAACCATTGTATAAATCGGTTCATCCCCGCGGGTGCGGGGAACGCGGGGGCGCGTCTCATTAGGTCTCGACAAAATTCGGTTCATCCCCGCGGGTGCGGGGAACGCTGCTCAGATAAATGCAAACAAAGCATGTATCGCGGTTCATCCCCGCGGGTGCGGGGAACGCGTTGTGACCTTGCATGATCTTCGCGGGACTGGCGGTTCATCCCCGCGGGTGCGGGGAACGCCCGATAAAGATTGCGGCGTTATTCACATGATCCGGTTCATCCCCGCGGGTGCGGGGAACGCGCGGCATACTGTTTCGCAAAACTTACGCAGAGCGGTTCATCCCCGCGGGTGCGGGGAACGCCCTTGGCGCTGCCAAACCATTGTCGATAAATTCGGTTCATCCCCGCGGGTGCGGGGAACGCTCTTGTTCGGTGCCGTGTAGCGCTTCAAATTGCGGTTCATCCCCGCGGGTGCGGGGAACGCTTCTTCCTAGCAATAACGTCGTCACTTATCGCCGGTTCATCCCCGCGGGTGCGGGGAACGCCTGCTGGCGGTTGTTTCCTGCTGTGCGTGTTTCGGTTCATCCCCGCGGGTGCGGGGAACGCCCTATGTCTAACGGCTTCCTGTAAATAACCGACGGTTCATCCCCGCGGGTGCGGGGAACGCTCATTACCACCCCCTATTAGTGCGGCGTATTGCGGTTCATCCCCGCGGGTGCGGGGAACGCTTTAAATAGCCGTCACGTTTTGCCTTATCTCGCGGTTCATCCCCGCGGGTGCGGGGAACGCCCGGAAGATTCGTTTAGCGGGCATTCGGATTACGGTTCATCCCCGCGGGTGCGGGGAACGCTACTCCCTCGGCAATTGCCAGTATTTCACCAACGGTTCATCCCCGCGGGTGCGGGGAACGCCTTCTGCTGCGAGATGTTCAATTTCTAGCTGTCGGTTCATCCCCGCGGGTGCGGGGAACGCAGAAATTCATTATGGAGAGTATGCACGATTAACGGTTCATCCCCGCGGGTGCGGGGAACGCCCCCTTACTAACAGGGGGGGAATGGATTCTGACGGTTCATCCCCGCGGGTGCGGGGAACGCTAATTGGGGTGCTACTGCTACGGGTTATGCTACGGTTCATCCCCGCGGGTGCGGGGAACGCCTGGGGGGCGGCTTCGACTGGTTACGCTACAACGGTTCATCCCCGCGGGTGCGGGGAACGCACCGGGGAAACATAAGAAACCACGGCGCCTGGCGGTTCATCCCCGCGGGTGCGGGGAACGCGCTTGCACAAGCGGTTTATAACCAAGCTGTTAAAGGTTCATCCCCGCGGGTGCGGGGAACGCGTTTGCCGAACTGATGATTCACGACCGCCATACGGTTCATCCCCGCGGGTGCGGGGAACGCTCTAACCTTTATCTATGGCGTTGCGTCCTTGGCGGTTCATCCCCGCGGGTGCGGGGAACGCTCAACAGGTAGGCGATGTCATAGGCTCCCAGCCGGTTCATCCCCGCGGGTGCGGGGAACGCCTTTTACGATTGCCTATATAGAGAGTCCGTCCCGGTTCATCCCCGCGGGTGCGGGGAACGCTGAAATTAATCCCGGTGCCATAGGTTGTGCTGCGGTTCATCCCCGCGGGTGCGGGGAACGCTGATGTGTTACCGACTATAGATTCATTGGTGGCGGTTCATCCCCGCGGGTGCGGGGAACGCAAAAGCCAATATTACGGTGTCCATATGAGTATCGGTTCATCCCCGCGGGTGCGGGGAACGCGGACATAAATGCATCGGGGTTTAAAGGACCAACGGTTCATCCCCGCGGGTGCGGGGAACGCGAGTTTTAATTCGGGAATACCGTGTATATAAACGGTTCATCCCCGCGGGTGCGGGGAACGCATTTACAATTATTGATATTATTTGTTTGTTGACGGTTCATCCCCGCGGGTGCGGGGAACGCCATGTCGTTTTACGTGACAATCGGCGCGATTGCGGTTCATCCCCGCGGGTGCGGGGAACGCTGCGGGGTATTGTTTCGGCATTTTGATTGCTGCGGTTCATCCCCGCGGGTGCGGGGAACGCCAATCGGGGGTAATTCGAAAACCTCGCCATTGCGGTTCATCCCCGCGGGTGCGGGGAACGCCGCAACTTTGCTGACAAGGACAACCCTGGACACCGGTTCATCCCCGCGGGTGCGGGGAACGCTTCCGCATATACAGGTTTACTGTCGTGACAATCGGTTCATCCCCGCGGGTGCGGGGAACGCCTTTCGCGGGTAAATAGAGCCTTCCATTTTGACGGTTCATCCCCGCGGGTGCGGGGAACGCTAGCGTAACCAGTCGAAGCCGCCCCCCAGTTGCGGTTCATCCCCGCGGGTGCGGGGAACGCTTTTATTGTTTCCTCATGATTAACAATAAAAACGGTTCATCCCCGCGGGTGCGGGGAACGCCTGTGAAACATCCCGATCAATGGGATGGAAAGCGGTTCATCCCCGCGGGTGCGGGGAACGCTGTTGCAATAGGCTGTATTGTGTGCGGAAATCCGGTTCATCCCCGCGGGTGCGGGGAACGCCCCAAAGATTTTTTCCATAAAGTTAATTCTGTCGGTTCATCCCCGCGGGTGCGGGGAACGCTGGTCTGGCAGACACGCCGATTAACACATCACCGGTTCATCCCCGCGGGTGCGGGGAACGCTCTAATTGATTATTACCTGATGGTGTTAATGGCGGTTCATCCCCGCGGGTGCGGGGAACGCATTGAAGCCGGAGAGCCAGCAGCTAATCAGCGCGGTTCATCCCCGCGGGTGCGGGGAACGCTTGCACCCACTTTTAGCCACCAAGTGGGTGAGCGGTTCATCCCCGCGGGTGCGGGGAACGCCTGTAGTACATCCTCAAGCTAATGCGTCAAAACGGTTCATCCCCGCGGGTGCGGGGAACGCTTACCATAAATAGACAACCGATTACCAGTCCCCGGTTCATCCCCGCGGGTGCGGGGAACGCGTGAGCTTGAGCGCCGTCCGAATAAACGTCCACGGTTCATCCCCGCGGGTGCGGGGAACGCTATCCACTCAAACGCTTTGATATTTACGGATGCGGTTCATCCCCGCGGGTGCGGGGAACGCAACTTAATGGACGACGATTAGCAGCATGTTTGCGGTTCATCCCCGCGGGTGCGGGGAACGCCTCGGCCATCCCTGCCCAATAGGTATGGGATGCGGTTCATCCCCGCGGGTGCGGGGAACGCTCCAACAGCAAAATCCGAATCAATCAGCAAAACGGTTCATCCCCGCGGGTGCGGGGAACGCAGCTAAAACACCAGCAAGATTAGACGGAGTAACGGTTCATCCCCGCGGGTGCGGGGAACGCCTTGGCTTTGGCTTCTTCCGGTTTTTCTGTTGCGGTTCATCCCCGCGGGTGCGGGGAACGCGTCAAAACTTTGTCGAAAGGCGGCAATCTAACCGGTTCATCCCCGCGGGTGCGGGGAACGCATAACCAAGCCACGCACCGCAATCAGTAAGGGCGGTTCATCCCCGCGGGTGCGGGGAACGCTCTAACCTTTATCTATGGCGTTGCGTCCTTGGCGGTTCATCCCCGCGGGTGCGGGGAACGCTCACGTTTGTTAACACATTCTGCCGTAAACATCGGTTCATCCCCGCGGGTGCGGGGAACGCGCGGCCAGCTCAGAGCCACCACCGCGCGTATGGGGTTCATCCCCGCGGGTGCGGGGAACGCCTCCTGTTCTCAAAGTGGTCTCGGCGCCTGTGCGGTTCATCCCCGCGGGTGCGGGGAACGCTTTAGCGGTAGTCGGTGAGCGCTTTCACATCACGGTTCATCCCCGCGGGTGCGGGGAACGCTCGGTGGTTAACGGATTAAATCAAGTTCGCGGCGGTTCATCCCCGCGGGTGCGGGGAACGCTAATGGTTCGGTAGCCTTTTAATGACAACAGACGGTTCATCCCCGCGGGTGCGGGGAACGCCCTTTTTGTTATATCCGGCAATTTGTCGCAGTCGGTTCATCCCCGCGGGTGCGGGGAACGCGAATGAATTGGTAGCTCATGCTAAGAAACTCGCGGTTCATCCCCGCGGGTGCGGGGAACGCTCTATGTGTTCACGTGGGGCATGGGGGCGGTTCGGTTCATCCCCGCGGGTGCGGGGAACGCTAACTGGGTCAATCCAAATGGTAAGGGCCGCACGGTTCATCCCCGCGGGTGCGGGGAACGCACAAATAGTTTTTACTATTACTAACCGCCGTTCGGTTCATCCCCGCGGGTGCGGGGAACGCGAGTATTTTGTGATCGAGTCCAAGCAACGCACCGGTTCATCCCCGCGGGTGCGGGGAACGCGTTGAGCATAAAATCGCGCTGGAATCTACCGACGGTTCATCCCCGCGGGTGCGGGGAACGCTCTATTACGTCCTGGGCAATATTTGGCGGGTGCGGTTCATCCCCGCGGGTGCGGGGAACGCAGCCCAACATTTCAAAAATGCGTTCTCGTCTGCGGTTCATCCCCGCGGGTGCGGGGAACGCTTTTTTAATGTTAATAGGGCAAAAAAGGACGGCGGTTCATCCCCGCGGGTGCGGGGAACGCTGGATAAGGCACTGGCGCTTTGCCGGTGTACCAGGTTCATCCCCGCGGGTGCGGGGAACGCCTCAGTATTCTGAGTAAACGGCAACAACGAGCCGGTTCATCCCCGCGGGTGCGGGGAACGCGCTGGGTGTGGGTAAATCTTTTTTAATGGGCGGCGGTTCATCCCCGCGGGTGCGGGGAACGCTGCCTGATTTGGACGCACAACTATTCGCGCCACGGTTCATCCCCGCGGGTGCGGGGAACGCTACGTTTTCAATAATCCACGGTAACCCTGTTACGGTTCATCCCCGCGGGTGCGGGGAACGCTTGCGTGGTATCGACCGGTTTAGCAATTTTGCCGGTTCATCCCCGCGGGTGCGGGGAACGCTCAACAAATTTGATATTTCCGGGTCCTTCTTTCGGTTCATCCCCGCGGGTGCGGGGAACGCGCTGCAGGCAAAATGCAGACGCTGCAAATCTCCGGTTCATCCCCGCGGGTGCGGGGAACGCGGGCAGTAGCTTAGCGCTTAATGCCGGAGTGGCGGTTCATCCCCGCGGGTGCGGGGAACGCTTGCGAACGCCACGCTTGCCAAGATCAATGCCCGGTTCATCCCCGCGGGTGCGGGGAACGCTGTAATGCTGCAAGCGCAACTGGTGGCAATTTCGGTTCATCCCCGCGGGTGCGGGGAACGCGCGCCTCGATCTGTTGACGGCCATTAGCTAACCGGTTCATCCCCGCGGGTGCGGGGAACGCTTCGCCAAGCTCTATGACTGAAAACACATAGCCGGTTCATCCCCGCGGGTGCGGGGAACGCGTTAGTGATTCGATGAGTTCAGCCATTTGCGCCGGTTCATCCCCGCGGGTGCGGGGAACGCAGTTGGATCGACGGCAAAGCCAAAATCCAGCCCGGTTCATCCCCGCGGGTGCGGGGAACGCTTCCTTTTCTATTGCCACCACCAGTTTTAACTCGGTTCATCCCCGCGGGTGCGGGGAACGCCTTTAATGTGCCGCAAAAGACTTGGTTGTATGACGGTTCATCCCCGCGGGTGCGGGGAACGCTTGATAATTAACATAAGGATTGAAAGCGCCACCGGTTCATCCCCGCGGGTGCGGGGAACGCGCTAAAGAAGCGGCAGAAATAGCAGAATCAATCGGTTCATCCCCGCGGGTGCGGGGAACGCAAACCTGCTGCCACTCCAAGCCGCTCTGCTGCCGGTTCATCCCCGCGGGTGCGGGGAACGCCTTTTATACATGCTGAAAATTGAAGAATCCAACGGTTCATCCCCGCGGGTGCGGGGAACGCTTTGGGGTGGAGTCGCTTGATCATTGGTATAGCGGTTCATCCCCGCGGGTGCGGGGAACGCTTATGCCTGAAATTTAATACTGGTAATAATTGCGGTTCATCCCCGCGGGTGCGGGGAACGCTATGTGGGCAGGCATAAAACGACTAGATCCAGCCGGTTCATCCCCGCGGGTGCGGGGAACGCTTGGATGGGCCGCATTCCCAAGATCGTCACCACGGTTCATCCCCGCGGGTGCGGGGAACGCGACACCGGCGACAAAGAAACCCGCAACAAAAACGGTTCATCCCCGCGGGTGCGGGGAACGCAGCTATTGAAAAACTAAGGGCCGCTGAGAAATCGGTTCATCCCCGCGGGTGCGGGGAACGCACTCCCGGCATATATCAATCGATTAACTCCAACGGTTCATCCCCGCGGGTGCGGGGAACGCCTGCCCTTTTATCGTTACCAATACACTATCTTCGGTTCATCCCCGCGGGTGCGGGGAACGCTGACAAATTTTACATCGTCTAGCCGCTCTATTCGGTTCATCCCCGCGGGTGCGGGGAACGCCTCTCTAACCGTCCAGTTTCTAAACACACGGGCGGTTCATCCCCGCGGGTGCGGGGAACGCCTTTGCACCTCATCAATTATTTGTTTTTCGACCGGTTCATCCCCGCGGGTGCGGGGAACGCCCACTTTTTGTGCGCAGCCATACCGCTGGCTACGGTTCATCCCCGCGGGTGCGGGGAACGCTTCAGCGGCTGTTCCCGCTACTGTAACCACGGCGGTTCATCCCCGCGGGTGCGGGGAACGCCTGCTACTCAAGCGCCGCCATTGCCTTCAAGTGCGGTTCATCCCCGCGGGTGCGGGGAACGCCGCGAAACTTAAACGCAAGGCAGAAACATAATCGGTTCATCCCCGCGGGTGCGGGGAACGCACGAGCGCGAAGCCGTGGTTTACCTTCACCGTCGGTTCATCCCCGCGGGTGCGGGGAACGCTTCTTAACGTAAGGATGCGCCAATCTGGCAATCGGTTCATCCCCGCGGGTGCGGGGAACGCGGCCGCGTGTGCTTCAGACGGTCATAACAGCACGGTTCATCCCCGCGGGTGCGGGGAACGCGGCTGCTGTCTCACTGGTGCCAAAAGTATCCGCGGTTCATCCCCGCGGGTGCGGGGAACGCATTTTATAGCCTCCTGGTTGTAATGATTAAAACGGTTCATCCCCGCGGGTGCGGGGAACGCTGTCCCAGTTTGGTGCCGGTTCGTAATGGCGGCGGTTCATCCCCGCGGGTGCGGGGAACGCTTAGACGAGTTTTTCGAGTTGTATGAAGAATTCGGTTCATCCCCGCGGGTGCGGGGAACGCTATTGGATGACATAAGAATTACCTAGAGAGGTCGGTTCATCCCCGCGGGTGCGGGGAACGCGTTGTCAATACTTCTGCTACTCAAGCGCCGTCCGGTTCATCCCCGCGGGTGCGGGGAACGCCATGGGTTTTTTCCTGACAGGTATAACATGCTCGGTTCATCCCCGCGGGTGCGGGGAACGCGCGCACGAAAAAGCAGCAGAGGTAAGGGCTGACGGTTCATCCCCGCGGGTGCGGGGAACGCTTTCATAACGATGTTTTTAGACTGGGCAGGCTCGGTTCATCCCCGCGGGTGCGGGGAACGCGTAATGACTAACGATAGCGCGAAGTTGATGGACGGTTCATCCCCGCGGGTGCGGGGAACGCATGGTCATAACCTGCTCGAGGTGCCGCTCCTGCGGTTCATCCCCGCGGGTGCGGGGAACGCGCCGATACATCGTGAAGGAATAGCGCCTGTGCCGGTTCATCCCCGCGGGTGCGGGGAACGCTAATGCTGAATATAAATCGCTCATAATTCCCCCGGTTCATCCCCGCGGGTGCGGGGAACGCATCATTTGTTTAGCTCCGTTGCTTCAATAACTGCGGTTCATCCCCGCGGGTGCGGGGAACGCGTAACTAAAACCTGCCCTGTTTGCGGTAACACCGGTTCATCCCCGCGGGTGCGGGGAACGCTTCCGATTCTGCAATATCTCGTAAATTTATAACGGTTCATCCCCGCGGGTGCGGGGAACGCTTTCTTCGACGCTAAGAGACTCAAGATATTTTCGGTTCATCCCCGCGGGTGCGGGGAACGCGTTTTTCATTTCAAATACTCCAAAATAGTTTCCGGTTCATCCCCGCGGGTGCGGGGAACGCTTTTTATGGTTTGTTGGGCTTGTATTTACTGGCGGTTCATCCCCGCGGGTGCGGGGAACGCTTGACCCAACTAACGATACAGACGCCGAGAGTCGGTTCATCCCCGCGGGTGCGGGGAACGCTTGTGAAACAAACCCAAATGCCATAGGTTGCGCGGTTCATCCCCGCGGGTGCGGGGAACGCGCGCAAATGTAACCACGCAAACTTCACGTTGTTGGTTCATCCCCGCGGGTGCGGGGAACGCGTGACCAAGCATTACCAGACCGCCATCAACGCCGGTTCATCCCCGCGGGTGCGGGGAACGCTGATAAAAATCGGCTCTAGCAAGCTCTACTGCCGGTTCATCCCCGCGGGTGCGGGGAACGCACAATTTGTTGATGTTGAAGTATAAATAATTAACGGTTCATCCCCGCGGGTGCGGGGAACGCTCACAGGCGTCAGTTATTACGCCAATGACTGGCGGTTCATCCCCGCGGGTGCGGGGAACGCACTTCTTTTTTCTGGATTATTTAGACGGTAATCGGTTCATCCCCGCGGGTGCGGGGAACGCAGACGCCCCAGGCCAGGTAATAACAGCACCTACGGTTCATCCCCGCGGGTGCGGGGAACGCGTATGCCAGCATGGTTCAAGCGCTTCTCAAGCCGGTTCATCCCCGCGGGTGCGGGGAACGCCGTCCCGGCAAAGACCCGGCACGACTGTATAACGGTTCATCCCCGCGGGTGCGGGGAACGCCAAGGCTTTGTTCTCTAGCGCTGCGGCTCGTTCGGTTCATCCCCGCGGGTGCGGGGAACGCACTTATCGTAACTTATTGTTAGATAAGAAGAAATAGAGCCCTTAAAAATCTACCGATTTTTTCGGTGTTTTCCGTGTTGTTAAAGAGCTGGTTTTTTGTCGTCTTCGACGGGGAAAAACGACACTAATTTCAGGCCGTCTAACTCGACCGGCAGGCGCCGGTTTTTGCCTAAGGTCATAAAATCGAAACCGGATTCAGTGTTGGTCGACCAGGCCATGACGGCGTTGCCTTCTTCTATTCCTTTTTCAATATGCGACCAAATCATGTCGCGGACTTTGATAGACAGGTCGCCGACGTAAACACCGGCGCGAATTTCGATCAACCAAACTGCTAAGCGCCCGCGTAGCCTGGGCGGGGCATTTTCAAGTACGATGACCAACATCGCCGATGCTCTCTGGGTTAGGAATGGCTGGGGCGATATTTTCTTCGGTTGGTTTGGGGACTTCCAAGTCACCTGCGGCCAGCACTTCTTCAATGGTAGGGATGATTTTTCTGAGGATTTTGCTTTGCCGAAAGATGTCTCGGCACATCAATCGCACTTCTCGCTCCGGGTCATGATAATTCTTTGCGGCGATTTTGAAGGCATGAGGGATGATGTCGTCAAATTTGAACAAGTCGGCAATGTCATAGACAAATGACAGAGGTTTGCCGGTATGGATAAAGCCAATGGCGGGCGCATAACCGGCTGCCAACACCGCCGCTTCAGTGATGCCGTACAAGCAACTGGTGGCCGAGCTAATACAACGGTTAGAGGCATCGCTGTTATCCCATTGGGTATGATCGTAGTTGCGGCCGTTCCACTCGACGCCCGCTTGCTTGGCGAGCAGTTGATAGGTCTTTTTAACTCTAGCGCCTTCGATGCCGCGCAGTTGTTCGACACTGCGGCGTTCCGGCGGTTTTTCGCCAAAGCGGATTTCGTACATTTTGCGGACAACTTTTAATCTTGCCGCGTCGTCCAGCGCCAGTTTGGCTTGATAAAGTAATCGGTCTGATCGCGCTCCGCCCGGTTGACCGGCGGCATACAACCTGACGCCTGCTTCACCGACCCAGACTAATAACGTCCCTGCCCTGGCCGCCAGCGCGGCGGCATGATGGGAGACACGTGTACCCGGTTCCAACATAATGCAAGCGATGCTGCCGACTGGAATATGGGTACGAATGCCGGTTTCGTCGACGACGACAAATGCGCCGTCTTTAACATCGATCTGGCCTTTTTGAACAAAAACGAGAGACACACGTTCTTTCATGGCAATGGGTTTGAGAGGTGGCAGCATCAGGGCTATCCTTTGCGTTGAGTTATTGATTCGGCTGGATTCTATGGATGGCATCCAGTGCGAGGCGGCAATCCGTTGATACTGAACCTATCGAAGTATCAACGGATTGCCTAATAGCATTGTTATTTTGGGAAGTTGATTTTTACGAGCTCCTTAGTGTTATCAGCTGCTGGAAAGTTGCTTTTCGGCTTTGTTAATGAAATCGATCAAAAATAGATAAGTCTGCTCCGCTAACAGTGTGTGCAATAACTCACTGTCTATGGTCAGGTAATCATGAACCAAGGCATTGCGCATACCGATCACTTTGCGCCATTGCTTTAACTCATCTAAGGACAAGTTGCCAAGTTCGGCCAGTTTGTTAAAACTGTCATAGGCGTCCAGAGGCGGATTTTTATGCTCGGCTTTTAACCAGTATTTTGCCGTGCCGATGCAGGCTTCAATCAACACTTGCAAAGCCCGCTCAGCCGCCCGACGTTCAAGCCGATTAAAAGGCCGTTGCTTGGCGATTAGCGATAACGCATTGAGATCTTCTAAACATTCGCGACTGTGTTGTTCGATAGCGACGAGGTAATTTTTAAGCATAATCCAACTCCCTGCGGCTATGGATGCGCAGCGTTTCCTGCCAACACCTGTTTTCATCGCGACAAAACAACACCGTATCCGCCTGGATAACTTCCCACGCCAATAATATCGGGGCTTGGTTGATGTCGATCACAGATAACTGGAAATCATGCACCCCCAAGGCCTGCTGCCAATCCAGCGCTAAACATTCGGGCCGCAAACGTTTTTCTACTGGATCATCTTTAATAAAACGTTCGAAAGCAACCGCCAAATCGTAATCGCTGTTTAGATGATCGCGTCCTGTTGCACGTGAGCCGTACAGCCATACGACGACAATATCGGGATTTTGCCGGGCAAGTTCGGCAATGGCGATTAGGTTATTGTTCATAGAGGTATCGTGCAAATCGATAAACAGGATATGACCATGTCATTAAAGCGCTCGGTGTTGCCGCAGTTGCTGAAACGCATAGTCAACGCTGACGGTTCTGCCCTCGGCAACAGCCTGCTGACTGTGTGTCAACATTTTCAATAACGCCAACGTTTCCTGAGTCTGCTCAACATCAGCCACCGAACGAATCATCATGGAGGTATCTCCATTTTGGGTAATCATCAGCTAACCATAGAAAGCAATTCAAATCCGTCATTTTTAGCCGCGTTTCGATCAAACGTGTAAGTAACCTTACAGCCAAACTGCTGATTAATCGCCGCCAATAAACAATCGGCAAACCCGATCATAAATCTACTGCACCCTTGGAAATAGCATCCTCAATTTCACTTAAAGTTAAGGATTTTGGAGGAGCAGAAAGCATTCCTTTCAACTTGGTGATCGACGAAGTGACGGGCAATAACTTAATTTCGCACTGCTCGCCGACAATAATTTCGACAGCATCACCCGGTTGCAAGCGCAACTGCTGCCTTACTGATTCGGGGAGAGTAATCTGGCCGGTAGAACTCAGGATGGCTTGCATGGTTTCGCTCCAAGTGTTCTAAATGATTTCAGCTTCATGAGTTACCAATCGCCTTGGTTTATAACTACGGCTTTCAATAGAAAAACATACAGGAATATCATTTAGGGTATCTGTTCCCTCTTGAAAACTTTTCACCTCTTGCTGATAAGTAAACGCTTGCAGCGGTTTTCCAGATAAAAACTGATTACTTACTTCCTCAATATTTTCACATATTCCAGCAAAAACAGGGGCGGATGGAATACAAGCCTTGCGTCCTAACCATACCCCCCATTTCGGGTTTTCAAGGTCTGATTTTAAATTATTAGCAAGCCCTGTGGGCATGTATAGCAATACTATAAATTCGGCATCACAAATGTATTGCCGATAAGTCAACGCATCTTTTAAATCACCTTTAGCTGTTTTAGTGTTAGCCACAGTATGAAAATCCTCAATGCGCCTAACTGAAATAGGCGTTTTCCTATCTCCAAAGGGTAGTAACTTAGGGATTGAAATGGCAGTCATACCACAAGATGAAGCTTTACTAAGCCATTCATTTTCAGCGACTGATCCACGGTCAAGCCCTTGGGCTGCACAGCAAAGCCCCAATACCCCGCTTTTACTTGGAAAAAGCCCAGAATTCCGGTAAGTGTATTGGCTATCCAATCCCCACGCTTGCATACCACCAGATAACCGAATGACAAAATAAACGTTAGCCAACATGACTAACCAACTCCGCAATGAATTGATCTACATCTTTTTCAGGTAAAACAGCACGAGCCAATTCATTTTTATCAAGTTTCCACGTAGTGTTTTGCTGTGACTCTTCCTGTTTAAGTGCTTCGATAGAAGCCTCCATTAAACCTTTTCCAGGGGCGGTCCAGATTGGTTTTTCAAAAGCATTTACAAATTGGATAGGATGGCCTTTTTCACGGACAATGCCTAATACATAAGCGGGGCGGGTATAGCCATTCATAGAGTTTTTACGACCTGAATTAGAACTCGTCATACCTGGAACGGCTTCCAAAGTGGCTTTAATAAATGCTTCGACAACTTCCTTGCGCTCATCTTGGGACATGCAAGCCAAATGTTTTTCATCCGCAAGCATATCCAAGTTCAATGCTGCAAAACGATAATAAACAGAGGAATTGAATTCTAAAGTTCCCGTCATACCCGCCCCAGACTCGCCTTCTTTTTGCCAATCATCGACCGCAGCAAAAAAATCCAATTCATTGTCAACTTTGTGCGTTGAAATGGGGTGATTAAACATAGCGGCCCCTTCAATGGTTAACGAATGATCATTAGCCACCATGCGACCAAATAATGATAAATCGGCAGCATCCTTTAACGCCTCAGCTCCAACATTTTTAACAGCTTTTTTTGCTAAGGAATCTATCTTCTTTTCAAGAGCAGTTATCTCTTTTTCTAATTTTTTCTTAGCTTCACTTTCAACTTTTTTACTCTCATTTTGTTTGTCCACCATTTCTTGTAATGGGCATTGTTCTCCATCCAACTTTTTCAACTCATCATTGAATTGATTTGAAATCGCTTGCAACTCACCAACACTGGTGTAATGAAGCGTTTTAACCCTAAGTATCCCGCTCTTAAGCTCTGCATCGGCATCTAGCTTTCCAATGACAGTAGCAATTGCCTTTGCTGCTACCGTTGCTTCATCATCACTTTTCCCCAGATCAATTAATGCAGCTTTAAACTTATCAATCAGTAAGCGGCTACGATTACCCTCAAAATGAGGGCTGATTTCATGTGCATATTCCCGAATTGCCCGTTTCCAACTCTGGCTGGATACCCTGGCACGTTGCACACCGCCGAAAAAAGCAGTTTTGGGTGAGCCTAAATCGTCACGATTCAGGCAAGTTACTGGGACGGATTGCAGAATATGTAAATCAAGATGTTTCATTATTAATTCCTTTAGGGGTTAAATTTGAATAGGTTTAATCAATAGCATTCCGAAGCCAAACGACTTAGCAGTACCGACTCCTTGGATAAATGCGGATTTGAACAGTTCAGGATTGGTGACTAGCAACGCGCCTTTAAAACTTACGCCAATGTGCAAACCTCTGGTGTTTTTACGCCAAAATTCATGATTCTCACCATTTTCTATTTGCAGTGTGACTGCATCCAATAGTTGAAAACCGTGTTCTTTAGCTTTTCTTTGCAACCATGCAGTTTGGCTTTCTTTATCAAGCAAAGTTAAGCGTTTACCATGCTTGGTATAGCCGCCGTTTCCATTTTCCTTTTTTACCGCTCTAGTTGGATTGGCGTATAAATCAAATGCATAGGTTGGTTGCGATAAAAAGGCGTCGTCAATTGTCAATGTGCTCCATTGCTCACCATTACACCAAGACGGTTGCTGAGGCGAAAATGCAGAAAGAGCAAGCAATTCAATATATTGAGGTTTCTGGATCAACCGAGTTAAAAATGGCGTTCTTTTTTTGCCATCACGATTTTTTTCAACCCAATCCCTTAATTCTTCATGATGGGAAAACAGTTTCCATGCCGCTTTGTGCCAAGCATAACTATCATTGATTTTTTCATTGGCTACTTGTTCATAGCTCAAATTAATCTTCACTAATTGCAGCATCAGTGCTTTCCTCCATATGAATAGTCCAAAATTGTAGCCCCCAACGTGTTTTTATCCCTTCTTTACGATAGCTATTCCAACTTGTAAGGTCATCCAGTAACTGTTGGTAATTGACCGGGATATCATCCCGTTTAGCACGCCTAACTAATCGGGACACACGAGCAAAGATTTCTTCACCATCGGCAGCCAATACATATTGAAAATGTTTTGAGATAGGGCCTGACTTACCTTCTTTCATTTTTTTAATCTCATCATCATCTAAGAGCTCGCGGCAAAGATCACCGAAATTACCTTTATCGGTGTTATTAGGATGATGTGCGAAAAGTCCAGCAATTGTTTGGATTACCCTAGCATTATATTGATTACCAACCCCACCAAACGGATTCAACAAAGACCAAGTATATTGCGCTTGATGAGCAATTAGCCCTTTACGCAAAGTTGCCATTTTTCCTCGGTCATCTTTACCATGTATTAGAAACTCGATTAAAGGATTCATTTTTTCTCCTTAGTTTATTTTTTTTGTTTAGTACATAAAATTGCCCAACCAGCTACATAAGCACGAACTTGCCTGGGGGTATTTTGGGAACAGAGGGTTTGGTAGGTTTCTCTTACTGCACTACGTATTGCTCTTCGCCATTTGGCTTTAGCTTCTGCACGTTCTTTATCGAATTCTGTTCCCAAAAGATCGATGTATTGCATTAAAAGATGTCGTTGTTTTTCTAACAGCGTCCAGTAGTGGCAGATAGCTTTATTTTTGAAAATTTCGTACTTCTTTCGATCTATTTCTGAAGACTTACCCTGCGATTTTCGTTTAACTAAATTCTTCCAGTCGTCATCTGTAACGACTCTGTATTTTTCGATTGCCCTAAATAAGACAGAAGCTCTTTTTTCACAGTCGCCAATATTTTTTTCATAAATACCTCTATTTGCTTTCGCAAATAATGCTGGTGAGATATTTAAATTAGATTCAACTAAGTCCAATATTTTTGCTACGTTCTTGCTATCCCTTAATTGTCCAAGCACCATAATATCAACCGATTCTGTTGAACAAATGTTGCTTAAACACAAAGCCCCTCCAAAGCTGTTCTTTTCCCGTTTAGAAGAAATAGCTGGTATTTCTCGCCAGGGCTGAATATTTCCTGCTCTTAGTAAATAGTATTTATCATCCTTACCTAACATCACTGTTGCAGAAGGTTCGGGTTTGAAGTCTGTGTAAACTTGCTTACTATCTGTTTTTTTCTTCGGTTTTGTCGAATAATCAATGCCATTGCAATATATAAATTCGCTACTATTAGGAATTAATTTACAAAATCGACTTAATGGAATGAGTCTACCCAAATAGGTTTCTTTTGCATTAATCAAAGCAACCTGATCATCGGGCTTAGTTGGCATACTTTCCCATATTGGCAATCCCCATTTTTTTTCACCAAAATAGTCATCAACTTTTTCTTTATCCAATAAATTTGCATGGATTGTTTTAATTACTGATTCCTTTCTAATAAACGTATGCAACATATTTTGATTTACACATGGTGCGTCCAATGCGCCATTATTATGAGTAATTAATTTACCCTTCCATTTAGCCGCTGATTGAGTCCCAGAAGCCGAAAAATTTAAAAAAGTGAGCATTGAAATAACAAGCCTATCGTCACTTAAAAATCTTTCCTGAGAGCTTCCTGCCAATGGGCTAATCGCAGGGTGGTCGAATAGAGTAGAGTTAACACCTGTCGCAAAGGTGCTATCTAGTTTTGTGACTGATGGGTTCCCATCAGCAGTTCCAGGCTTTAAGTCTGCAATTTGCAAAAAAGGTTTTTTAGCATCGTAAAGATTAAAACTATCCTTCCCTTTTCCATTTTTCAAATAATCCAACACTGCATTCGGAATAAGCCCCAAAGCATCATCCCAATCGTCAGCATCTACTGGCCCATCCAGAGCCGTCTGTGTCAGGCAGATTAAAAAGCGCATGACGCTGACCCGTTCATGAGGCAGTAAGACCAAATCTATCCACTCATTCGGTTGTTGAAACAGCTCATTCAAGCTAATCAGCTTTGATGTATTGCTTTTATCTATAATGGGCAGCCAGTCGTCAGTCACAAGATTCATCAACGCCTCCTTTGGTATAAGCCTGTATAACGCCCATTTCCGCGCTCCATGTTAGTGTTAAACCAGATTTTAATCCGGCAATTGTTAAGGAATTTGTGTCAGGGCACCGTAACGCCAAACAATGCTGCCCTTTTAAGTAAAACGATAATGCTGAATCTTTTGGTGATTGCTGGAACGGCCAAGCATGAACTCGAACAATATTTCTATGAATGGCTCTGGCATCTTGGATATTGAATTTATCAATGGGTAAGGGAATAACCGCCCCATCTAATAAAGTGATTTTGCTTGCTGATATTTCTTCGACAATTAAGAGCGGTAAGGTTTCAATTTCAATCAGGCGTGTTTGCTTGCCTTCTTCATCTTCCAACGCGAGCTTTGCAAACAATAGGGTGTTACTCAACGCTAATTTGGTTTCTGCATATTCGGTGCCTTTTAAATCACCCGCCAATTCTTGCCACGCCTCAGGCTCATCGTCGTTATCTTCATAAGTCGCGCTCAAAATATTGCGTATATCCGTATTGCCGGATTCATCAGCTAAATTGATTTCTTTATAGTTTATAAAAGCTTGATAACTTTTTAATAAGACATAGGGACTATATATTCTGGCTTTATCCCCTAAGGTTTGTTTTATTTTCAGTGCGGATAACTGTTTTAATTCATCAAGTGATTTTTCTTCTTGCTGTAACCAAAACTCAGGTTCTGTAATCGGCCGCATAGACGGCAAACGGATGTCTAAATGCCGCCACAACCGCCCTATGCGTTGTAACAGCATATCGCTGGGGGCCAATTCACTGATTAATATATCGGCATCAATATCAACACTTTGTTCGACTATTTGAGTTGATACCAGAATACAGCCACCAATTTTGCTCCCCGTTTTGCCTAAACGGTTCATCCAGTATTCTTCTTGCCTTTGTCGGACAAAGTGAGGAAAGCGTGAGTGTAGCAAGCCAATCTCTAACTCATTTTTCGGGTCTTTAAGTTGTTGATATACCGCTTGCGCCATTTTTACAGTGTTGCAGACCCATAAGACACGCGCCCCTTTTTGCGCCATTTCAATGGCATCTTTGAATAACTGCTCGGTTGTTTTCAGTTTGACTAAAACTTTTGGCCTCGGTTTAGGCAAAGAAGTCATTGGCATAATAATTTCACCTGTAGTTGTTTTCCCGGTAATAAGCGGGTAATCCGTAGCGGCAATATCGTTTTCTTCCACTTCCAGCAATTTGTTTCTGACTTTGGGTAATAGGGTTGCGGAAAGGATGATGATTGTGCAGCCTAATGCCAGTAATTCTCGACATAAGCAATTAATCAACGTACCTGTAAAGTGGTCATAACTATGTACTTCATCAATGATGACTACCTTTCCAGCAAGCGCGAACCGCCTGACAAAAAAATGTTTAACGGCCACAACCCCCATCAAAGCCTGATCTACTGTGCCAACACCAAAGTTAGCCAATAATCCCCGTTTTGCCGAAGCGAACCAGTCACGGCTGGTTGTAGCGTCACCGTTTTTTTCATTGAGAAGAGTTCTCACTGGTCGGGGCTGATAATAACTTTCTTCTAACCAGGCATTAGCGTGGGCTAAACGAGTAGGTGGCGAATCTGTTGCTATTGATCGTACAAATTCATCTACTCGTTCATGAATACGGTTTGAGGTTAGTTGCGTAGGTAACGCGAAATAAATTCCCGATGCTTGCTGACTGCTAATTAACTGATAAGCACATGCAAGTGCCGCCTCAGTTTTTCCTAATCCCATTGGCGCTTCAATAACGTAAATGCCCGGCTTGTTGATTACAGCCATAGCACCAATTTGCATGTCATTAGGAGAAAAACCGAATAAGTCTTTGAAGGTCAAGTTTTTAACGATTACAGGTTGAGAAAGTCCAATGCTTTCAACTGCTAACTTTGCTGCTTCTTGGCTTTCCGTTGAATTCAGTCCTTTGTCTATGGGAAAGTAATGCTCATCTGAACCTATCCAGTCAGCAACACTGGTGAGTCCCATCAGCCAAAAAGTCATGGCATCACTTTTATCCAGGCCTATTTGCGGGATGATTGTAAATTCCTGTTCCAGCGCCGCAATTATTCCACTCCGAGCTTCTTCCCAATTATCAACATATTGAGCAAGATTACTTTTATCTAGTTTCTCCGATCTATGCATCCGCCCATGGTGCGCTCCAGCAATCATGGACCATGCTGTTGCTTCGCTTGAGCTAAAGTTACGAAGCTGGAGCAATAGCTTTATGGAAAACTGGCTGATGGCTTCATGTCTTTGATCGTAAGTTTTCCATGCATAGCGTTCGGCCTCCAACGTTAATCCCTGCTGCTCCAACCAGACCATACATTTATGAAGAAAATCGGGCGACCATTTTCCGACATCATGGATTGCTGCAATTATTGCAGCAGCCATTGGTGATAAATCAACGGGAATTAACTTTCCAGATCCAACCAAAGCACTGGCAACCCAACCAACATGACGACAATGTTCAAAGACAGATAAGCCGGGGTTTCCATTTTCGTCAGTTTTGGCCCAACCTAGTTTTTCAAAATCTTTGTCTATCATGTCAGTGCCAATGAAAATGCTTAGTGATTAAAAGATAAGCCGGGCCGGATTCGGCGTTTGATTGGGCTTTGCCCCAGTAGTGGTAATACAGTGCGTCTTTCATGGGTTGCCTGTAGATATATTGATAGAACGATACCTGACATACATCATCAGCCGCCAAGTGGTGTGTTTAAACTTTGACTATGGAGTCATTGTTATGTGTCGGTAATACGATGCACTTGGTGTAAACTTTATACTAGCAGTTACTTGTCATGCAATCTTTATTTGCACATATTTATGACCGAAATTCCGCAAGACTTTTTCAAATGGGATGTTAAGCAGCGTTTAACGTTGCTGGAAGCTACTGTTTACTGGACTGGGGAGCTGGTGACCGGTTTTCTGACTTCTACTTTTTCAATTAGCCGGGTGCAGGCGACTAAGGATATTGCGTTGTATTTGTCGTTACGGCCGGATAATTTGCGTTACGACCGTTCGCTGAAGCGCTATCTGATTACCGAGCAATTTAAGCCGTTGCTGATTACCGGCAGTCCGCAGGAGTGTTTGCAGGTGTTGCAGGCGTCGCAATCGGCCGCGCCGCCGGTGGTGACGTTGATGAGCAATTTGCCGACAGTTGAAGTGTTGGCATCGCCGACTCGGCATATTGATGTGGCTGTGTTGCGGCCGGTGCTGCAGGCGGCGCGTTTCGGCTTGGTGTTGGAGATTGGTTATCAATCGATGACCTCGCAGGAACCTGCAGTTCGCAAGGTGCAGCCGCATACGCTGGTGTTCGACGGTTGGCGCTGGCACATGCGGGCGTTTAGTTATTCGCATAACGAGTTTCGCGATTTTGTGTTGGCGCGTATTCATCAGGCTTCGGTGATCGGTAAGCCGGAAAAACTTAGCCCTGTGGATGCACTATGGGAAAGGCAATTGACGGTTGAAATCGGCCCGCATCCGGGTTTGAGTGATTCGCAAAAACAGGCGGTGGAGCGGGATTTTGGTATGGTGGCTGGCAAATGTTCTACCACGGTGCGAGCGGCTTTGCTGTCTTATCTGTTGTTATCGATGCGGATCGGTAAGGATGACTATCAACGCGAGGCGATGGTTCAGCAGATTGTGTTGCTTAATCGGGAAGAATTGCAGCCGTATTTGGCTTTTTAACCCCCCTCAATCCCCTTTATGCCCCAGAGGGTACTTTTTTAAAGGGGGAGGTAAGCGGTTATCATTTTTCAATAATCGACAATTTATCTTCTGCTATGCCCAATAACAGCTCGCCTTTTAGTAGACCGAGCAGTTCGCGGCCTGCCATGACATAACGCCAGCCATGGAGTAGCGGACATTCATCGTTGTCACCGAACAGCAATTCTTCCAAATCTTTGCGCGTTGCCAAGATGATTGGGTTTAAGGCATTTTCTTCGGCACGCACCCGAACCCAAGCGGTCAGAATATCCAGGATGGCTTCTTGTTGCTGGGTTTTCTTGAGCGGTCGGCCTTTATCATTGAGTGGAATGGGTGGGCGATTTTTGGCGGCTGTTATCAATAGGCATAGCTCTCGACCATAACGGTTTTTAACTCGCTCATTTAGGCCGCGGATGTTACTCAGGTCGGCAACGGTTTCCGGTTGTAATTTGGCAATGTCAAAGAGCATTTCATCGCGCAACAGCCAGCTTTTCGGATGGTTTTCAATTTGCGCGGCCTTTTCTCGCCATTCTGATAAGGTTTGAATGATGGATAACTGTTTGCCGGTCAGTTTGTTTTTGCCTTTGATTTTTAACCAGGCTTGTTCGGGACGAACTTGGTAGAGCTCGGGGTTTTCTAGTTCAGCAAAGTCTTGTTTCAACCATTCACTTCGACCCAACTCCGCCAATTTTTTCTGCATCAGTTGGTAGATTTTACAAAGGTAAATCACATCATCCGCTGCATAAGTAATCTCGCCTTCGGATAACGGCCGTTTACTCCAATCGGCGCGGGTATGGGCTTTGTCCAGATTGATATTTAACAGGCTTGATACCAGCATGGCGTAACCTGGGTTTTCCTGAAAACCCAGTAATGGCGCGGCGATTTGGGTGTCGAATACTGGCGTCGGTAATTTGCCGGTCAATTGATAGAAAATTTCCAGATCCTGACGACAGGAATGGAAGACTTTAACAATTGCCGGGTTATAAAGGGCGGCAAATAGCGTATCAAGATCAGGCAACGCAATAGGATCAACGCAAGCGACCCAATCCGGCGTGGCAATTTGCAGTAAACAAAATTTCGGGTAATAGGTTTTTTCGCGGAGAAATTCGGTATCAAGCGCCAGCCAGGTTTCCTTGTTGATTTGTGTACACAACTGCTCAAGTTGTTCCGGGGTGTTGATGTATTGGATGTCCGTCATGTGTTTGGATGATTTGGTAAAAGGTGATCGTTTAGAGTAGCGTTATGCTTTGGTGTTAAAATTTAATTTTTGTCTGCACACTTATGCGCTTTCGTATTATTCCTGTGACATCTTATCAGCAAAACTGCTCTTTGCTGATTTGCGAGCAAACCCAACAAGCCGCGATTGTTGATCCGGGCGGCGATATTGACTTGCTTATCGACATCGTTAAACAAGAACAGGTGTCGTTGCAGTCGATATTACTGACCCACGGTCATCTTGACCATGTCGGCGGCTCGACGCAATTAGCGGCTCACTATGACATTCCTATTATCGGGCCGCATGCTGGAGATAAGTTCTGGCTGGATGCGCTGCCGGAACAAGCCCGGATGTTTGGCTTTCCGCCCTGCCCCGCCTTCATCCCCTCTCGCTGGCTCAAACAAGGTGACGTCATTCATATCGGCAACGCAACGCTGGACGTCTTTCACTGCCCTGGACACACGCCGGGACATATTGTGTTTGTTAATCGCGAAGCAAAATTAGCGGTGGTGGGCGATGTGTTATTTAAGGGATCGATTGGTCGCACCGATTTTCCGGGCGGAGATTACGATACGTTAATTGAGTCAATCCGAACTAATTTATGGCCGCTAGGTAAAGATATTGCCTTTATTCCGGGCCATGGGCCGATGTCCACATTTGGTGAAGAAAGACGCAACAATGCTTTTGTGCATGATTAACGGCAAACCCTATCGAATTTCTTAGGAAATCTTCTCAGCACCAGGAGATGCGTTGACGCCGACTCTTCTATGCCGATAACCGCCACGTTTTTTATGCCGGGCTTTCAGACGTTTTATATCCAACTCGTGTTGATTGATTGCCACCGTTTTTAAATGCTGAAAAATATCCGGCGGCATCGCGTCAGGTAATTCCAGTAGGGTGTAATGTTCGCGCATGCTGATATTTTTGATGTTGTTAACATCGACGCCGGATTCATCAACCAGCACCTGCTTAAGTGTGTCTAAGGTAATTTGCTGTTTAAGCCCCACGTTTAAACGATACCGAACCATTTTAATAAACGGGGAAATTTTTGGCTCAGAAGGCGGAAGGGTAATTTCAGCTTGTTCGTTGGTGTCTGCGGTCGTGCGCTGATGTAAATAGAGCAACGCCGCCGCGCAATCAAGGATACTGATGCCAAGTTCACCTGCCAGGGTATTTAGCGTCGACTTTTCAGCGGTTAGATTTTGGGAGTCAATAACTTGCGTTATTGTATTTTTCAATCGCATTGACACGTTTGTTTATTCCAGCCAATTATTTTAATTAAGCTGCAAAAAATCAAAGTCTGTCCTCATAAATTTCCACATAGGCTTCGTCACGTAACTTACGCAACCAAAGCTCGGTTTCTTCTTCGATTTTGCGCTTGCGGATGGCGTCTCTGACCTGGTTTTTTCGGTAATCACTGCTGTCGTCTTTGTTTTCCCGATCTAACACTTGAATTAAATGCCAGCCGAACTGAGTTTGCACTGGCTCACTAATTTCGTTAATCGCCAATTTACTCATGGCTTCTTCAAATGGCTTAACCAAGTCATTGGGCCCCACCCAATCCAGTGATCCGCCTTTGAGTGCTGAGCCTTTATCGTCGGAATGTGTTCTCGCCAAGCTAGAAAAGTCATCGCCATCAGTGATGCGTTGCTTTAGTGCCAACAAGCGTTTTTTCGCTTCGGCATCATCCACCAATTCGTTGGTTTTAATTAAGATGTGCCGTACCTTTGTTTTAACTATGGTGTGCTGGCCGACGCCTTTGGTCTCAAGCATTTTAATGATATGGAAGCCACTTGGACTACGAATAGGCCCACCAATATCGCCTGTTGCCATGTTGCTAGCATCAGTAACAAACAAGGTCGGCATTTCACTCATGGTGCGCCAGCCTAAATCACCACCTTTTAATGCGTTGGCATCATCTGACTGAGTCATGGCAACTTGCGTAAAATCAGCACCGCCACGTAGTTTGGTAACAATATCACCGGCTTTGGCTAAGGCTTTTTGGATTTCACTTGCAGACGCACCCTCTTTAACAGCGACCAAAATGTGGCCCAAATGGTACTGAATAGAGGCATCACCGATTTTGTCTTGGGTTTCCAGATAATGATCAACCTCGCGGTCGGTCACTTTAATACGCCCTCCGATTTCTCGGCCACGTAATTGATTAATAACGATTTCATTACGCATGTTATTTAAAAAAGCTGTGTAATCCATGCCTTGCCTAGCCAGCTCTTCTCTGAACTGTTCCACGTTCATGTTGTTTCTTTGCGCAATATCGGCAACGGAGCTATTAAGCATTTCCTCACTGACATTAATACCGGCTTTTTCCGCAAGTTGCCGCTGGAGCTTGTCAACAATCATTTTTTCCAAGACTTGTTTGCGCAGTACGTAATTGGGTGGAATTTCCGATTTACTGGCCTGGATGCGTTGCACGACCGCCAATACTTCGTCTTGTAATTCACGTTCCAGAATGACATCGTCTTCAACCACCGCGACAATGGTATCCAGAACTTGCGCCTGCAACTGCCAGCTCAACAGTAAAAGCAGCCAGCCAATAACACTTTTCAACATTGTTTTAGTACTCATTTTTCAGACTTCCGATATCCAGAAATATTTTGTTCGAAGAACTGGTCAAGCTTTTCGCCTATGCCGGTTAAGCCTTTAAGCTCGATTTGGAAGAATACGCCGGTTTGGCTCACGCCCTGAACATCGCCTTGAGGATTAATAGCACTGGAATAAACATTAGCGTTGTTGATATAGCGACGCCCAATGACGCTAAATTTCCAACAACAGTTCTCTTTTTCCACGCCCAAAAAGCTCTCCTGGGTCGAGTTATACAGCATGGAGTATTGCCAACGTCCGACTGCAAACCAGTTATCAACTATCGGCCAATGGAAAGACATATCAGTTTGCCTAATGGCGTTACTGGTCTGGCTATTAAATTGAGGGAAAGAAAGGTTATTAACAGCGTTCGGATTTAAGGTATTTTCCCTGATCCGATAACCGACATTAAAAATAGCCCCCGGTTCATTTTTGTAATGCAATATTACCCGGTGCCGGTCTGCTTTACTGGTATCAGGATTCCATTGCATCCCAGATTCAACCGAGAAATGCTCACTCAGCTGAGAATTTAGATCGGCGACCACATTGGATAGGCTATTCGTTTCTTCTAGGTAACCTGGCAAGATAACTTGTCGATCACTAAAATAAAAAATTTCTCCGACGCTCAACTTGAGTCTTTCTCGACCTGTCGCGGTATCGACCAAGCGCGTAGATACCGCGGCAGTCACTTGATTAGCATCTTGTATGCGGTCAGACCCGCTGAACCGATTTTCTCTAAACAAACTGTTATAGCCAAAGTCATATAACGCCGTATCAAAGATGGGAATATCTTGCTGATTTACCCTAGGCGTATATAAATAGAACAAGCGCGGTTCAACTGTATTGAGATAGGTGCTATCGCCAATATCAAGATCGCGCTCTAAGTACAGACCGCTGTCGGCAGATAAAATAGGTAAGGTACGCGATATGCTGTCGGACGTTCTGGTGCCATAGTTTACGCCATCATTTAATAAGTACTGAGCGTTAGTAGTCCCAGTTACTGGGCCCGGTGCCTGTTGGTTGCCTAAAATATATTCTGTATGCTCCAACGATAATTTGGGGATCAAGAACGCACTGGCATTTTGCATTGGGAAGCTGACTGTTGGTTTCACATCCATACGCTGACCATTCACACGGTAGTCATGTTGAAACCACACATATTCACTACCCAATGCGGTATTAACAGGCATGGAATCGAAGCTATGATTCAAATTCAGGTTTACTTGCGGTAGCTTTCGGTAAGGTACTGACTCTTTAGTAATCGCCTTATCGATTGATTGATAATTCTCAACCCTAGCTACCAAAGACGCGGGTTCTGATCTATAGCCAATATCTGCCTGACTTCTCATGTAACTGAAGTTAGGGATACTCAACGCATTACCTAATTCGGCAAAATAATCTTTATCTGAGACATAGTTCAAATCCAAATTTGAACTGATATTCGGGGTGAATTGCGTAATATTTTTAACCGATGCCAAATATCTGGCTTTATTACGAATACTATCATCAGGCATATATTCCAAGCTGGTAATGCCGCTGGACATTTCCGTCAGATAGCGTCCAATACCACCGAGTACAATGCCACGTTTAGAAAGATAACGCGGTTTGAACGTAGCGTCATAATTCGGGGCAATATTCCAGTAATAAGGTATGGATGCATTAAACCCGCTTCGCTGAGTACTACCAAAAGAGGGTGCTAGAAATCCAGATAACCTTCTGCTATCGGTTGGGAAGGATAAATAGGGTGAATAAAATACCGGCGCGCCCTTAAACTCAATCCAGGCATTCTTGGCGGACCCCATACCACTGGTTTTATTAATTTTTAGCTCCGAGGCATGCACTACCCAGTCTTGGTTGCCTGGCTGGCAACTGGTGTAGGCAACTTCTTTGTAGCGCGATAAGGTTTTACTTTCTCGATACACGGCATCCGCCCTACCTCTTAACGGCGCGCTCGGGGCAATAAACATTACATCTCGCAATCTGGCTTGATCGGAGGCCAGCTTTAAAGTTGCTGTTTCACTATATAGCGCCAACTCGTCTTCGCTGTAATAAACATTACCTTGCAAATCCAGCGTATCCGATACTGAATCGTAGTTTGCAGCTTTCGATAATGAGCGCTGATCGGCCCGTGTCATTTCCACGTTGCCGTAATAACTGCTGATTTCGTTATCGAAAATTTCACCATAATCAGATTTAACATCTAAAGGTGACGATTCCCGTAAGTCTTTCCGTGGCTGATAACTAGAAGGAGCAACCGATCTAGTAGCCATACAATTTTGCCAGGGATCAACAGGTAGCTGCGATGTCAGCGTTGAAAAAACTTGCTCTTGCTGATGACTAAACGCCGGATCCAACCAACCTAAATTTGACGATGATGCCGCTGCTTTTACTGTCGCGGGTTCACCTTTAGGATCAGCACCCACTAATTTACAGTCCCAATTTTTATTTTCGCCAGTGGCTCCGCAAGCCCAACCTGGACGATTGCTTTCACCTTTAGGCAACACTTTTTTGGCGGCAGCGATACTGGGCTTTTCGAGCGGCTCGGACTCTTTTAGATCGCGCTGAGGAATAGGTTCTGCTTTCGGTTCAATGGCTTTAGCATCAACCGCATCTATTGATTTTGGTACAGTCGGCACTGGTTCCGCGATTAATTCCTCGGGCTCGGCTTGCTCGACAATTTTTGTCGTAGGTTTCGCAACGACAGGCTGTTTAGTTGGCTGGGGCTGGAGACGTTCTGTAACAGCTGGTTCGGCAACAATTGGTTGCACAGCCTCATCGGGTATGGGTTGGGCTTGTTTAACCGGCTCAGTTTTAACTGGCTGCTTAGTATCGGTAGTTTGTTCGGGTAAGGCATCCTTGCCTACGCAAACCCACTCTTTGCCATCTTTGCTCTGGTGACAATTCCATGCTGAATCATTGGCAGAAGCAGAATCAATAGCTGCGGTCAGCGAGGGCAAAAAAACCAGAAATAAGCGGCGGTACATAGATAATATGGGTTTATTAGCGTAGTGACTTGCAAATCGAATAAAATGCTTGGAGGCGCATTTTACCTTAAATCGTCTGCATCTTTATAACTAATCTGTTCCGAATCCTATGATACCCGATGACCCAAGAACCCAGGCCATGATCCATTGGCTTAACCATGACCTGGCATTAGCCATCGACATGGTTGAGCCCGCTTCCAGTGACGCAAGTTTTCGCCGTTATTTTAGAGTCAACGTGGCCGATGACAGCTTTATTGTGATGGATGCACCGCCAGACAAAGAAGACGTTGCGCGCTTTATAAGAGTTGCCGACCTGTTGCGACACGCCAAAGTTAATGTGCCCATTATTTTTCAACAAAATCTGCATGATGGCTTTTTACTGCTGCAAGACTTTGGTTGCCAATGTTTTTTAGATCGGCTTGATATAAATAACGCCGATAATTTGTATCAAAGTGCGTTTGATACCTTATTCAACCTTCAAAACAACACGCCATTAACCAACTGCGGCTTACCCGCTTATGACCAAGCATTATTAGAAAGAGAACTGGGCATTTTTACAGAATGGTTTTTAGGCAATAGATTCGGACTTGCCCTGCCCGAACAGCTCTGGAACATAACCCGTACCGTGCTGATTGATTCGGCACTGGAACAACCGGTCACTTGTGTTCATCGCGACTACCACTCTCGTAATTTAATGGCTACCGAGCAAGACTCACCCGGAGTGATTGACTTTCAAGACGCAGTCATCGGCCCAATTACCTATGACTTAGTGTCGTTGTTACGCGATTGTTATATTGCCTGGCCTGAGCCGCTTGTCGAACAATGGGTAAGTGCTTATTTTCAGCGACTTGAGCAAGCTAAATTGGTCGACTGTGGACTAGAACGATTCCAGCGCTGGTTTGATCTAATGGGTTTACAACGTCATCTGAAGGCTATTGGTATTTTTTCCCGCTTAGATTTGCGAGACGGCAAATCCGGCTACCTTCAAGATATTCCACGCACTCTCAATTACGTTACAGAGGTCGCGGCAAAGTATCCAGAACTTGCCGAATTTGGCGACCATCTCCAACAACTAAATTTATCCAAACAATTATCATGAAGGCGATGATTCTTGCAGCAGGCCGCGGCGAAAGAATGCGCCCATTGACTGACCACACGCCTAAACCACTGCTTGCCGCAGCAGGCAAAGCGTTAATTGAACATAACATCGAACAACTGGTGGCCGCTGGTTTTAACGACATTATCATCAACCACGCCCATCTCGGTCAGCAAATTGAACAGCGTTTGGGCGATGGCCGACAATTTAACGCCACCATCCGCTATTCGCCTGAAACAACAGCTCTGGAAACTGCCGGCGGCATTATTAAGGCATTACCTTTGCTCGGCGATGACGTGTTTTTAGTGGTTAACGGTGATATTGCCACTGATTTTCCGTTTGCCACACTCAAAAACCAACCCGTAAATCTTGCGCATCTGGTGTTGGTTGAAAATCCTGTCCATCATCCACAAGGTGATTTTGGCTTGGATAGCGCAGGCTTTGTCACTGAAACCGACACCAAAAAATTCACCTTCAGCGGCATTGGACTGTATCATCCTGACTTGTTCAGACAAATTCCGGCAGGTATTCATAAATTATTACCTTTACTACTCAAAGGCATTGCCAGCCGCGAAGTTTCAGGACAAGTGCATCCCGGTTTCTGGATGGATATAGGCACACCACAGCGCCTACAGGAGCTGGATTTTCATTACTCGCAACGGAGACCACACCATGCCTGATCATATTTATAAAAAAATCGAACTGACCGGCTCATCAAGCGTCGGCATACAAGAAGCCATCGAAAATGCGGTAAATAAAGCCGCGAAAACCATCCATGACATGCGCTGGTTTGAAGTTGTCGAAACTCGCGGCCATATTACCGATGGCAAAGTAGCTCACTGGCAAGTCACCATCAAAATCGGTTTTTCTTTAACCGAATAAAAGCGCACTGATGCCGCAGGTTATCGTTCTGATAATTTAACCACTCGACAAGCTCAAAGTTCAGCACGAATTACATCGATACAAACCATTCGTATCTAAATCAAGAGCTTGTCGATCAATCAATTTAGCACCAATATTTCTAACAGAAAAAATCAGCTTATAGGTATTTATACCTATATATAAAAATAATAAGGCACTAGAAAAACAATAACATACTGCTATAATCTAAACGAAATTATCACTATGTGAGTCATGGCTATGAGACATTACTGGAAGGTCGTTGTTTTTCTTGGATTGCAGCTTGCTTCCGTGATTGGTCATGCCCAGCAAGTTGATGTCAGTGCTTTGCGGTATTGGAATACCCCTGATCAAACGCGCATGACTTTTGACGTCACCAACTCCCCAGAACACCGCGTATTTTTGATGAACAATCCACCACGTTTGGTGATTGATATGCGCAATACCAAAGCAAAAACCAAGCAGGCTTTCCCACAACCTGCTTCTGATCATCCGCTTTTTTCTAAGCTGCGCTTTGCCACTAAAGACGGTAGTGACTTAAGAGTTGTAATCGACCTAAAACGGCCATTGAATTCAAAGACAGCGACGTTGCGCACTAATTCGCTTGATAGTAATTTATTGGTTATCGAATTATTGAGCAAAACAACCACCGCTAATAGCAATACCGAAACAAAAGTCGCAGCCAACAAGCCCGAAAATCCAATACCTGCAGTAAACATACTCTCTAAAAGCCAAACAACTGAAGCGTCTCAAACTGCCAACATTAAAACAGCCTCGCGCCCCGTTAAACCTATCGCCACGGTAGTACAAAAATCCAAAAGCATTGTTATCGCGATTGATGCCGGCCATGGCGGTAAAGACGTTGGTGCGCTGGGTGCCAGCGGCACTCAAGAAAAGCATGTCACGCTGTCTATCGCTAAAAAATTAGCCGCCCTGATCAACAGTCAACCAGGTATGAAAGCGGTGCTGACACGTAAGAATGACTATTATGTCGGCCTCAGACAAAGAATGCAGCTTGCTCGTGCCGGCAAGGCGGATTTATTTATCTCCATTCATGCTGACGCTTACCCAAATGAAACCGTCAAAGGTGCGTCAGTGTTTACGCTTTCCAGTAAAGGCGCCACCAATGAAGCCGCGCGCTGGCTGGCTGACAGTGAAAATGCTTCCGACCTGGTTGGCGGTGTGAGCTTAGGCGATAAAGATGAAATGCTGGCGTCGGTGTTACTTGATTTATCGCAAACAGCAACCCAAGAAGCCAGTGATAACGTAGCCGGCAACGTATTAAAAAACTTTGAGGACATCGGCGAACTGCATCACGGCTCGGTGCAGAAAGCTAATTTCATGGTGTTAAAATCGCCGGATATTCCGTCCATTTTGGTCGAAACCGCTTTTATTTCTAATCCCTCAGAAGAACTTAAGCTAGTTAATACCGCTCACCAAACTAAAATAGCCACGGCCATTTTTAATGGTCTCCGCAATTACTTTGACAAAACCGCACCCATTGAAAGCCGAGTCGCGGCACTTGATTTATAGTCATACAATCAATTTCTTTACGCTATCCCACGATGCAGCCTTGAGCTGCATCGTCATTTATAAGGCCCATAAAAATCCATGACCATTTCACTTGCAGAACTTGAACCGATAGTTCGCGAAGCCGGCAATATCGCACTGGCGCATTTTAAAGATTTAAAACACCTGGCCATCAATAAAAAAGCCCCGCGCGATTTTGTCACCGCCGCCGATGTAGCGGTGGAAGCTTATTTAAAAGAAGCCTTAGGCAAAAAATATCCGCAATTTGGTTTTTGGGGTGAAGAAAGCGGACAAACGGCCAACCAAACTTCCCGTTGGGTGGTCGATCCTATCGACGGCACCCACTCGTTCTCCAAAGGCCAATATTTCTGGGCCGTCAGCGTTGCGTTAGAAATTGATCAGGAATTGGTAGCCGGTGTTGTTTATGCCCCAGCCCTGAATGATTATTACAGCGCCGCAAAAGGCAAAGGTGCATTCAAAAACGGCGAGTCTATTAGTGTATCGTTAGAAGATGATTTAGGTGATTCGATGATCGCCACCGGCTTTGCCTGCCTGCGCTCTTACCTGGAAGACAACAATCTGCAACGCTTTAGCCGTATTGCTCAAAAAACTACCGGACAGCGGCGTTTCGGTTCAGCGGCGTTAGATGTTTGCTTGGTGGCTGATGGGCAGGTCGATGCTTTTTGGGAGCAAGAATTGAATCTTTACGACATCGCTGCAGGTGTTGTTATTGCCCGAGAAGCAGGTGCGACTGTGACTGATTTCAAAGGCAACGAAGGTGTTTTCCCCAAGCAAATTCTAGTCACCAACGGCAAGATTTTGGATCAATTGTTGCCGTTAATGTAACCAGCAAAAACACACATCAATCTGACGAATGCAGCCGTCAGATTGATGCTTTGCAACAAGCTTAAGCCAACTTGGCTTTTAAGAACTCAACCACCTCAGCCATCGGCACTTCTTCGTGCTCGGCACCACCCACTCTAGCCTTGTATTCAATTGTGCCGGCATCCAAACCGCGATCACCAAGAATGATGGTATGCGGAATACCGATCAATTCCATGTCTGAGAACATAAAGCCGGCACGGACTTTACGATCATCAAATAACACGTCAAAACCGGCTGCCTGCAAATCCTTATAAAGCTGTTCTGCTGCTTCTTTTAGACGCTCAGATTTATGCATATTCATCGGGCACAGCGCTACTTGAAACGGCGCCAGATTGCTGGACCAGATAATGCCTTTATCATCATGGTTCTGCTCAATAGCCGCCGCAACCACACGGGAAATACCGATACCGTAACAGCCCATCAACATAATCTGGTTCTTGCCGCCTTCGTTGATAACGCCGGCATTCATCGCTTCACTGTACTTGTTGCCCAATTGAAAGATGTGCCCGACTTCAATACCGCGCGCCAAAGTAATCTGCCCTTTACCATCAGGGCTGGCATCACCTTCCACAACTGTACGCAGATCTTCGATTTGCACCGGCAGACTCAAATCGCGCTCCCAATTAACACCAGTGTAATGTTTGCCATCGACATTAGCGCCGGCAACAAAATCCGCCATTAACGTGACACTGCGATCAGCAATGATATTGATCGTCAACCCGATAGGTCCGATGGAGCCCGGTTTGCACTGACAAGCACTGAGCACTTCTTCGTCACTGGCAAAGGTTAGTGGCGACAAAACGCCTGCTATTTTTTCCGCTTTAATCTCATTTAAGTCGTGGTCGCCCCTTAGCAGCAGCGCCACTAAGGTATCGTCTTCGCCTTTAACAATCAGCGTTTTAAGACATTGACTGGCAGATACGTCAAAAAACCGACTCACATCTTCAATACTGTGTTGGTCGGGCGTGTCGACCAACGTCAATTGAGCGGTTGGCTGAGGACGAATGCCCGCTGACGCAACTGCTTCAGCTTTTTCGACATTTGCCGCGTATTCGCTTTCTGTTGAAAAGGCGATGGCATCTTCCCCAGAATCTGCCAACACATGAAACTCATGCGACACCGCGCCGCCGATAGAGCCTGAGTCGGCAATCACCGCGCGAAAATTCAACCCCAGTCTATTGAAGATATTGGTGTAGGCCGTGTACATCACGTCATAGGTTTCTTGCAATGAGGCCTGATCGAGATGGAAGGAATACGCATCTTTCATCACGAATTCGCGCGAGCGCATAATGCCGAAGCGTGGACGAATTTCGTCACGAAACTTAGTTTGAATTTGGTAATAGGTAATCGGCAATTGCTTGTAGCTTTTCAGCTCGTTACGTGCCAAATCGGTAATAATTTCTTCATGAGTAGGACCTAAGCAAAAATCCCTATCATGACGATCTTTTAAGCGTGCTAACTCTGGGCCGTATTTTTCCCAACGGCCGGTTTCCTGCCACAACTCGGCGGGTTGCAATGCCGGCATCAATACTTCCAACGCCCCAGCCCTTTCCATTTCCTCCCGAGTGATTTTTTCCACCTTGCGCATGACCCGCAGCCCCAAAGGCAGCCAGGTATAAAGACCTGCGGCCAGTTTGCGGATAAGCCCTGCGCGAATCATCAATTGATGGCTGGCTATTTCAGCATCGGCGGGGGTTTCTTTAACAGTACTAAGAGGAAATTGAGAGGTACGCATGATGTCCGTAGGCAATATATAGATAAAGCCGGCATTTTACCGATTTACAGCGGAGTTAGACAGCCGTACTGCAGCTTTTAACACTGATTATCTGAGCTGGTAATTTATTGCAGCCCTTAATATCTAAAGACTCCGAAATCGGCAACTCTTTGCCACTTATTCGCGCCAAATTTATGACTCAGCCAACTATTACGGCAAAATATAGAACATATCTTATTGTTTTTAATAACATTATAAAAATTGGCACACTATTGGCTTTAGTAATTGCAGATATAGAGTTTTAGATCACGAGGAGTCGATCATGGCAAAGAAAACAGCAAATCTGGCAGTTATCAGCAATAACTCATTTGAAGCGGCAAAAGCAGTCAACCTGCAGCATTACGACATTAGCAGTGCATTGCAGACAAGCCTGGAATTTAGTGAGTTAGTGGCTATTTTCAGCAAAAAAATTGAACATTTTCTTCCGCATAGCGCTTATGTTTATAGCAATCCTGAATTTGGCCTGGAGATTAAACACGGTGTGTTCACTCAACATTATTGCAACTATGCATTAAAAGTTGAGCAACAACAATTAGGTGAACTAAAGCTCACTCGTCATTATCGTTTTAGCGAAGCTGATCTAAAACTATTGGAATCACTGTTGTGTTGTCTGATTTATCCATTAAAAAATGCCACTTTGTATCATCAAGCATTGAAGATGGCATATACAGACCCGCTCACACAAACCAATAACCGCGCCTCTTTTGATGATTCCGTAAAACGCGAAATGAGCTTGGCAATGCGTGGCAACAAAGCGTTATCCGTGCTGTTTTTAGACATCGATCATTTCAAAAACATTAATGATCAATATGGTCACTCTTGTGGTGATGTAGCGCTAACCGCTGTTGCGAAATGGATTAAGGAAAATCTACGCAGTAGTGACCTGGTATTTCGTTTTGGTGGCGAGGAGTTTGTAATTTTACTCAGTGACACTGATATTGAAGGCGCCAAATTATTGGCGGAGCGCATTCGCACTTCAATTGAGCAGCACACGCTGGCTTACGATATGAATGCCATTAAAGTAACGGCTAGCTTAGGTATAAGTAGTTTGTGTACTGAAGACACCTTAGATAGCTTTATCAGTCGGGCTGATAATGCAATGTATCAAGCCAAACGTGGCGGTAGGAATCAGGTGGTATTTGCGGCTTAACCGCTCAATGATTGCCCTTGCTCCATATGTCACTGACAGTGGCTACTTTGGGGCACAAAGGATCAAGATAGTAGCGCCGACCTCAGACTCAACAAACCAAGTCAGAGATCGGCAACAGCTCAGTCAGTGCCCATCATTTCAAAATTTCTTAAGGGCACTGAACAAATTAGAACGACGAACCAAAGCTTTCGCGGTAGCGCAATTTAAAGCTGTCCAAATCAAACACATGATTTTGTGTGCCGTTATGTTCGATTTTGATGGTGCCCAGCAGCGAGGCGATACGCCCGGTAATTTCCCAACCTAATTCATTCGTCAACCCGTACAACAAACCAGCACGATAGGCGTCGCCACAACCGGTAGGATCAAGTAGGGCATTGGGTTTGGCTGCAGGAATATCTATGGTTTTACCTTCGGTATAAATTTTCGAACCGTTTGCGCCTAAAGTGATAATCAATGCTTCAACTTTCTCAGCAATTTGTTCCAGCGTTAAGCCGGTACGCTGCTGCATCATTTCAGATTCATAGTCGTTTAATGTCACCCACGTAGCCAAATCCAAAAATTTAAGCAATTCTTCACCATCAAACATAGGCATGCCTTGGCCTGGATCAAAAATGAACGGTATGCCTTGCTCGGCAAACTGCTCAGCATGCGTTTGCATGCCTTCTTTGCCGTCCGGCGAAACGATGCCGATGCAAATGTCCCGATTAACAGGCACTGTATTCAGGTGTGAAAAACTCATCGCGCCCGGATGAAAGGCGGTGATTTGGTTATCGTCTTCGTCAGTAGTAATGTAAGCCTGACCGGTATATTGATCATCCAGAATATGAATAAATTCGCTAGATAGTCCATTTTGGCTCAGCCACTGCGCATACGGCTCAAAATCATGACCGACTGTCGCCATGATTAACGGATCTTCGCCTAATAAATTGAGGTTATAGGCGATATTACCGGCACAGCCGCCGTATTCACGACGCATAACCGGCACCAAAAACGACACATTCAGGATATGAATTTTTTCCGGCAGGATGTGTTTTTTGAATTGGTCATGAAACACCATAATGGTGTCGTAAGCCATAGAACCGCATATCAATGCACTCATTGTGTTCCTCTTAAAAAAGTAAAATAACTGACCAGGTGACGGCTGCCCAAACTAAGGACATCATCACCGCAGCCGAACCTATATCTTTAGCTCGGCCGGATAATTCATGGTGTTCCAGCCCTACTCTGTCCACCACCGCTTCAACTGCTGAGTTTAACAGCTCAACCAGCATGACTAAGACCATACTACCTACCAACAATAGTTTTTCAATATTGGTTTGCCCCAGCCAAATTGCCAGCGGAGTGGTGACTATAAATAGGATAACTTCTTGTCTAAACGCTTCTTCATGAGTCCAGGTCGCCTTAAATCCGGCCACCGAGAATATACAAGCGTTCATTAGGCGTTTAATGCCTTTGGCATTTTGATTAGCCATGGCGCATCCTTATTGATCAATCAGCGCTTGATAATCAGCGGCATCCAATAAACTTTCAAGATCAGCTAGATTGTCAGCTTTGACCGTAAATAACCAACTGCCGTAAGGGTCTTCATTAACTTGTTCCGGCACATCGACCACCGCCTTATTGACCGCGACAATTTCGCCGGCAACCGGGCTAAATAAATCCGAAGCCGTTTTAACGGACTCAACCACTGCGCATTGTTCCTGTGCTTCAACTTGACGCCCTACTTGCGGCAGCTCAATAAACACCAAATCGCCCAATTCTTGTTGCGCAAAATCGGTAATTCCTACGTGTACCAAATTATTTTCTTCTACTTTCACCCATTCATGGGTCGGTGCGTATCTTAAATTGGTGGGTAAATTACTCATCGTTAGTTCGCTCTCAATTTCTATAGGGTTATTTTATTAGGTTGTTTTGGGCTCAAGCATAACGCGCAATTTTGCAAAAACAATAAAAAACGCGCTGTTCATTGTGGCTGCTCTTATAATTTGCGCATTTTAAGCATACGTTGATTGCATTATTTCACATGAATACTTTGATAATCGCCTGTTTTTTGGTCGCAGGCCTGCTGCCGGTTATTGCTTCGTCTGCCGATGACGACGATGACAAACCAACAAAACCGAAAAATGCAGAGGTAACGGGGGTTGTTTTGCCTGGCACGGCACAATCGAAAGCGGGAATAGAAACCCAAGAAATTCAAGCGGCCCATCACCATTTAGAATTATTGACCTACGGTAAAGCTATCAATATTCAGCCGCTACTCGCTTTGCGGCACCGCTACTTATTAGCGCTATCGGAAGGCAACAGCACCAAGGCCAGACTGACTCAATCAGAACAAAGCATCAATCGGGCGCAAGCATTGTATAACCACGGTGTGACAGCAAAACGACAGCTACAAGAGCAACAAGCACAATGGCAAAACAATCAAGCACAAGCAAATGCCTCGCAACTGCAAGCGCAAGCCATTATTGACGAGGCTCGTTTGGATTGGGGTAACACCTTAACCGATTGGGCATTATCCGCGGATGCCAAACCCCTCAATGCCTTTCTGACAGGTAAACAAGTCCTATTACAAATCAGCTTACCGGCTGGCAAACAATTAGCCGCTGGCGTGACTGACATCGCTGTGGAATCTTCAGGCAAACGGCCTCAAGCCACCTATGCCAAGCTTATTTCCTCCGCACCCCAGATTGACAGCACGGTGCAAGGTGCAAGTTATTTTTTCGCCAGTGCAGATCCACACTTAAAGCCTGGCATGCGCATTTCAGCGTGGGTGACTGAACAACAGGAAGCCTTAAGCGGCGTCAACGTGCCCAAATCGGCACTGCTTTGGTATCTCGATCAAGCTTTTGTTTACGTTAAAAGCGCTGCCGGCAAATTCAGTAAGCGTGTAATCAACGGCTACACAGCAACTCCAGAGGGCTATTTTGTTAGTGACGGGCTTGAAGCGGGAGAGCAAGTAGTAGTTATCGGCGGCCAACTGCTGCTTTCAGAAGAATTACGGGGACAATTGCAGGATGATGATTGAAAAATGCTGAATTCTATCGATAAACAACACCTCATTAGTTCTAGTCGCAGCTCCGCATGTTAGCTAATCTCATCCGCTTCTCGATCCGCTTTCACAGCGTTGTTATTGCGCTTGCCTTGATTATTCTGCTTTACGGCGGTTATAGCTTCACTAGCGCCGGGCTGGACATCTTTCCTGAGTTCTCCCCCAAACGCGTCATTATCCAAACCGAAGCCTCGGGACTATCTGCCGAACAGGTTGAGGTGTTAGTCACCCAACCGATTGAAAAGACGCTTAGCGGTTTAATCGGGCTGGAGCGATTAAACTCGGAATCTATTCAAGGTTTGTCAGTGATTACCGCAACGTTTATTGAAGACAGTGATGTCTATCGCAACCGACAACTTATCAACGAACGTTTGGCAGGTCTGGTCACGCAATTGCCGCCGCGCATGACTCCGGTGCTGGTGCCGTTGTCCTCATCATCGGCGACGGTACTGACCTTGGGGCTACGGGCAGACACCCAACCGGCAATGGCGTTACGCAGTTTTGTCGATTGGACTTTGATTCCGCGTTTATTAGCCGTGCCGGGCGTTGCCGATGTCAATGTCTTTGGCGGGGATGTGCAACAGTTACAAATACAAGTTAATCCAGAACAGTTACGACGTTTTAACCTAACCCTGGATGATGTTATCCAGGCCGCAGCCCAGGCGGGCAAGATTCAAGGCGCAGGGTTTATAGAAAATGACAATCAGCGCTTTACCTTACAGCTAACCGGTCAACCCTCTAATCCAGAGCAATTTGCCAAAATCATGGTCAAAAGAGACCAGGGCCGCAGCATTAAATTGGGCGACGTCGCTAGCGTCAACTTTGCAGCAGAACCTGCCATCGGTGCCGCGCAAATTATGGGCAAGCCCGGCATCGTGCTGATGGTGATTGGGCAATACGGCACTAACACCTTGACCGTATCCCGGCAGGTAGAGCAAGCGCTGCAAGAGTTCGAACCGGTTTTTAAGCAGCAGGCGATAGCTTTTTATCCGCAGTTATTTCGCCCTGCCGATTATATTGAAACATCGCTGACGCATTTAACCGGGCATTTATTGCTGGGTGGTGTGTTTGTGCTGATTGTGCTGTATGCCTTTTTATTTAATGCTCGTACCGCACTGATTTCTGCGTTGGCAATTCCGGTGTCGTTGTGTGCGGCCGTGATTGTACTGCTGGCGACCGGCAACAGTCTGAATGTCATGGTGTTGGGCGGCTTAGGAATAGCCTTGGGCGAGGTGGTCGATGACGCCATTATCGACACCGAAAACATTTTCCGGCGCCTGCGCGAAAATCGTTTATTACCGCAACCTTTGCCGGTTGTTGATGTGGTTTATCAAGCATCGCTGGAAGTACGCGGTTCAGTGGTTTATGCCAGCTTTATTGTTGCTTTGGCATTTGTGCCTTTACTGACCTTAAGTGGCGTCGCCGGACGGTTATTTGCGCCGCTGGGATATTCCTACATTCTGGCCATTTTAATGTCGCTGTTCGTCGCACTCACTTTAACACCCGCACTTTGCTATGCGCTGCTGGGCAGCATTATCGATAAGACCAGTGAACCACCGCTTATCAGCCGCTTAAAACCGCTGTACGAAAAATCCCTGCTGTTGGTTATGAGACATTTCAAAGCATTTCTGACCACCTGCATCATTGTCTGCCTATCAGGCCTGGCGTTGCTATTTGGTTTTGACAGTAAGTTTTTGCCGGAATTGCGCGAAGGCCACTATATGGTGCATACCTCCAGTATGCCCGGCACCTCCCTGCAAGAATCCATCCGCATAGGCACCAAACTCACTGAACAAATATTAACAATCGCCGGCGTGCAATCGGTATCGCAATGGGCCGGACGCGCGCAACGTGGCGCCGATACTTACGGCAGTCATTACAGTGAATATGAAGTTCGACTTAAATCGCTATCCGGCGCAGAACAACAGCGCGTCTTGGATAAGCTGCGCGAGATGCTTACTGAATTCCCCGGCATTTCATTTGAAGTTAATAGCTTCTTAACAGAACGAATTGACGAAACGGTATCCGGTTACACCGCACCGGTAGTCGTCAATCTGTACGGTAACGACTTGAATGCGCTGGATGCCAAAGCTCAACAGCTAGCCAAATTGATAGGCAACATTGAAGGTGCCGCTGATGTGCAAATGCGCTCACCGACAGGCATGCCCTTGCTGCAAATCAATCTGAATCACGAGCAATTAGATTTATGGGGTGTGCAACCGGGGCAAGTGATGGACATGTTGCAAGCGACTTACGAAACCAAGGTGGTCGGCAAATCTGTGCGAGGCAATCAAATTATCGATATTGCAGTGAGTTTACCGCCAATACTCCGGCAACAACCCGAGGCTATCGGCAGTTTGCCACTCAAAACACAGGACGGCGCAGTCATTACACTTGACCAAGTAGCGCAAATCACCCATGCGTCCAGCCGATATAATGTTTTGCATCAAGGCGGCCGGCGTCACCAAACCGTCACTTGCAAAGTCATTAATCGGGATTTGGATGCGTTTATCAAGGAGCTTAAATCTAAGGTGCTGGACGATAGTGCTTTTTCCGCCGATATGTATCCTGAATTTACCGGGGCTGCCTTTGAGCAAGCCGAAGCGCGCAAATCATTAATACTGAACTCATTGCTCGCAGGCGCCGGGGTGTTGATGTTTATTTATCTAGCATTAGGATCAGTGCGCCACGTTGGCTTAACCCTGCTCAATCTGCCATTTGCGTTACTTGGCGGGGTTATCGCTGTGCTGCTGACCGGCGCAACCTTATCGGTGGGTTCCGTCGTGGGCTTTATCACTTTATTTGGAATTACTGTGCGCAACAGCATCATGCTGCTGACGCATTATCGCCACTTGGTTGAAGTTGAAGGCAAGCATTGGGATTTGCAAACTGCAATTGAGGGGGCTCAGGATCGATTACCCTCTATTTTGATGACAGCGTTAGTGACCGCGTTGGCAATGTTGCCGATTGCAATCAATAGCGACAGTGCCGGGCGAGAAGTGATGGGGCCGATGGCGGCAATTATAATTGGTGGTTTGGCATCGTCGACAATATTGAATTTATTGCTGCTGCCGGGAGTGTTATTGCGCTATGGCAAGTTTGGGAAGGTGGCGGGCTAGTTGCACTACCTAACCTTCGTAGACAGTGCAACATCGGTATCGGAACGCAGATGATTTTAAAATCAGTCCACCAAACCGCCCAATCCAGATTCTAAAGCTAGGATTTCCGGGAGTTTTTCGCTAATAAACTGTTCGCTCAAACCCAGCTTTTCAGCCACATTGAACGGAAAAACTCGCAAAATGTCTTCAACGGTTAAGCCCTTTTGATGACTTTCGCTGATATACCGAGCCAAATAAACCACGTTGGCAGGTTTAGACACGTCATCACTAGCCAACGGATTGCCAGAGCGCGCAACAGTTTCAATCAGATCGGGTGAAAAGTGCCAGCGACGGCATAATTCCGCGCAAACCTCTTCGCTGGTAAATCCCAAGCGGGATTTTTCAATCACGGCACGAGCATTGCCGCCTTTAACATGTTGATCAATTTCACTGGCCGCAGCCGGTGCGCCCATGTGGATTAAAATATTGCCTAATTGGCTTATTAGGCCGGCGGTAAATACCAAATCAGGGGCGACTTTGCTTTCCGCTGCCAGCCATTTTGCATAGGTAGCCGTATTAAAGCTGTTGCTCCAAAAACTTTTAATATCAACGCCTTCAATTTTAGGTATTGACCCAACTAAACCCGAGGCAATTACCAGCGTTCTAAGTTGATTCATACCCAACATAAACACCGCTTCCTGAATGGTGCCGATTTTTCTGGATAAGCCAAAATGCGCCGAATTTACTAAGCGCAACACTTTCAGTGAAATCACCTGCTCTTTCTCGACATTTTTGGCAATGTCATCAAAATTGGTTTTAGGGTCATTAAATTGAGTGATAAGGGTTCGCACAACCTCAGGAATTTGCGGCAGGTTATGGATTTTGTCGAACAATTGATTCATTTCTACTTTCATAAGATTTGCACTCCAGTTTTATAGTTTGCATCGAGTATAGTTGAAAAATTTCAACACAAAGCCAAGCAGCGCATATCATGCAGCCCTAGACCCCAAAAGGAATAACGATAGTGCCTAACCCTGAAACTGATAACCAACACTTTTTCGATACCAACAAAGCCCGAGAAAAAGCCTGCGCTGCTTGGTTAAAAGCCCAGAGCAAGGCAGTTAGAAAACCGGTTTTAATCGCCGCCGGTGCCGGCATATTGAATGGCTTAGGCGTGATAGCTCAAGCGGCGTTGCTCAGTTTTATTCTGCAAGCCCTGATTATCGAACATGCAACCTGGCAAGTTTTAACTAAACCTGGATTGCTATTGCTGGCCGTTTTTATCGTTCGTAGCCTTTGCGTTTACTGGCAGCAAACATCTGGTTTTGAAGCCAGTGCGCAAATTAAAGCTTCGCTAAGACAAGCGCTGTCGGCAAAATTTACCGCACTTGGCCCCGCCTTTATCAAACACCAACAAAGCGGTGAGCTGGCGACAATCCCATTAGAGCAAGCAGAAGCACTGGAGGCTTATTTTTCCCGATATTTACCTCAACAATTTATCGTCGGCGTATTGCCCTTGGTGATGATAGCCGTGGTGATGCCTATTAATTGGGTGGTCGGAGTGATTTTTGTACTGACTGGGCCGTTAGTGCCGGTGTTTATGGCATTAGTCGGCATGGGCGCGGCCTCAGCCCAACGTAACCAATTTTTGGCCATGGCCAGAATGGGCGGCTATTTTCAGGATCGTTTACAAGGACTTAGTACGCTCAAGCTGTTTGGTCAGGCTTGGCAGGAGTTAGACAACATCAACCGTATCGCCGATGATTTTCGCGAAAAGACCATGGCCGTGTTGCGCATCGCGTTTTTATCTTCAGCAGTGCTGGAGTTTTTTAGTGCCGTTGCCGTGGCGCTGGTGGCGGTATATGTCGGCTTGGGCTTGTTGGGTGCCATTCAGTTCGGCCCGGCTCAAAACATTACCTTAAGCGAAGCTTTATTTGTGTTGCTGCTGGCCCCTGAATTTTTTATGCCGCTCCGGCAATTGGCTATTTATTACCATGATAAAGCCGCAGCAATTGCTGCAGCTGACGCGATACTTGGCATTTTGGAACAGCCTGAAGTGTTGGTTCGACCGTTCGTCCAAAGTTCTGGCGACGTATATCTTCATTCTGAAAACACACACCCCATGATCGAATTTGACCACGTCGATAAAACCTATGGGCAACGTCAGGTTCTAACAGCTATCAATCTGACCATCAGCGCAGGCGAAAAGACTGCCTTAATCGGCGAATCGGGTGCGGGTAAAACCACCTTGATCAATTTGCTGCTGGGCTTTGAAGCGCCAACGCATGGCCGGGTATTGCTGGCTGGACAACAGATTACGCAAGAATGGGCCGCACAGCACATTGCCTGGGTGGGACAAAACGCCGGCGTATTTCACTGCACGTTACGCGACAACATCGCAATCGCCAATCCCGGCGCCAGCGAGCAAGACATTGTCGATGCGGCAATCGCATCAGGCGTAGCCGAATTCAGCGAGCAACTGCCGGAAGGCTTGTTAACACCTGTGGGCGAGCGCGGCTATGGCCTGTCGGGCGGCCAAATACAACGACTGGCATTGGCACGGGCATTCTTAAAAAATACCGACATCATTATTCTGGATGAGCCGACCGCCAATCTGGATGCCGGCAGCAAAACCTTATTGCTCAACACTATCGACCGGTTGTTCAAAGATAAAACTCTACTTATCGCTAGTCATGATGCGGCGGTGATTGAGCGGCTACCCCGCCAGATTGTTTTGCAACAAGGACGGTTAGTGCCATGAAAGATCTTTTGTTTTTCTTAATCTTATTTAAGCCGCAACGTTTTTGGCTGACATCAGGCTTGTTATTGTCATTGCTGACCACTGTTTCGGGGATTGCGCTATTAACGCTGTCCGGCTGGTTTATCAGCTCATGCGCGATTGCCGGTAGCGTAATTACCTTTAACTTTATGCTGCCTGCCGCGCAAATTCGCGCGCTGGCGATAATCCGTACATTGGGACGTTACGGCGAGCGAGTGGTGACTCATGAGGCAACTTTCCGGGCCTTGGCGGACATCCGCAGCTGGTTGTTTCAACAACTGATCCCATTAACACCGGGGCGCTTGTCTACTTTACGTAGCGGCGATGTGTTATCTCGCCTGACTGCCGATGTCGACGCATTGGACGCATTGTATTTACGTCTTGTTGCCCCGGTATCAATCGCAGCTTTCGGTCTGCTGGGTGTGGCACTATTTATATGGTTTTATTCCTGGCAAATCAGTCTGGCCACGTTAGTTATGCTGCTGATTGCCGCTGTCTGGGTGCCATGGCTTTTTAACCGGCTCGGGCAGATGCACGCAGAACGGCTTGTGGTACTGTCTACCAACTTTAGAATTCGCCAGCTGGAATTGCTGCAAGGCTTGGCCGATTTACTGGCCTATCAGGCTTATGAGCGTTTTGCCGACGTACTGGCAGAAGTATCAACACGTATGATTGCTACCCAGCGGCAAAATAATCGCCTGACCGCAATTTCTTCGGCGCTCACCTTACTGCTTGGTCAAATTGCCTTGCTAATAGCATTAACAGTTGCTGCGTTGGCTGTTGTCGAAGGCTCGTTGACGGGCGCAGATGCAGCATTGGTAATTTTTTGCGTGCTGGCTGCATTCGAATTAGTGACTCCCCTACCACAAGCCATGCAAATGCTGGGCAAAACCCAAAAGGCAGCTCAACGCATTCGACAAATTGCTGAAATGTCACCAACGGTAGTGCAAGAAAACCCATTGCTTGATTTGCCGGATGGTTGTGATTTACGCCTAGATCAAGTCAGTTTTCGCTATAACCCGCAACAAAACTGGCTGCTAGACAACATTAGTCTTGATATTCCTCATGGCAGTAAATTAGCCATTATCGGACCTAGCGGTTCAGGCAAAACTACTTTGCTGCATTTACTTATGCGCTTTATCGATCCCGAACAAGGCGACATACAACTTGCCGGACAGCCAATTAAGCAGCTAGACCCTGACGCCGTGTTAACCCGATTTGGTGTGTTATCGCAGCGCAGCCAGTTGTTTGCCGCCACCATCAAAGAAAATCTGTTGATTGCCAAACCCGATGCCAACCCATTGGAATTAGACTCGGCCATTAATGCAGCGGGTTTACAGACTTTTATTCAGCAATTGCCCAACGGCATCAACACTTGGGTGGGCGAAAGCGGCGTGAAAGTGTCGGGCGGCGAAGCACGACGCATCGCCCTTGCGCGGCTGTATCTTAAAAATGCCCCAATATTGATTTTGGATGAGCCTACCGAAGGTTTAGATAGTCATACCGAGAACGAAGTTTTTAACGCATTGGCTAAATTTTCCGTAGATAAAACCTTAATTATGGTGACGCATCGCCGTGCCGGATTAGGCCTTGTTGATGAGATTTATCACCTGCAGCAGGGGCGGCTGTTAACAGTTACCCACAGTAACAATCAATAACTTACAGAAGCTTTTTTAGTATCGACTCAAAATCGAAAATAATTCGTAAGTCATTGATATTTTATATCTTTGTACGATTGTTTAGTTTTTATACAATTTAACGCAAGGGCAGTAATTACCGCCGTTTACAGGCCAATAAAACAATCAATCCACAGAGTTATCCACAGCTTTTGTGTATAACTGGTTTAAGCGGATATTTGGATTGGACACCGTCGATTATCTTGTTAAAGAGGAGGTAGGTATTAGAGAAGCTGGCGACGAATATCAGCCGCATCAAGAATGGTGAAAAGAGAGCAATGTTTTTAACGCATTGACTAAATTTGCCACAGATAAAACTTTAATTATGGTGACTTATCGAACCGCCGGATTAGGGCTTGTTAATGCGTTTTATCACCTGCAGCAAGAACAGCTGTCAAGACTTACCCACAATAACAATCAATAACTTAGAAGCGCTTTTTTAGTATCGACTCAAAATCGAAAATATCACGTAAGTCATTGATATTTTATATCTTTGTACGATTGTTTAGTTTTTATACAATTTAACGCAAGGGCAGTAATTACCGCCGTTTACAGGCCAATAAAACAATCAATCCACAGAGTTATCCACAGCTTTTGTGTATAACTGGTTTAAGCGGATATTTGGATTGAAAGCGCCGTCCTTGGCGCGATGATTATCTTGTTAAAGATGAGGTAGGTATTCTGGGAGGTGGCTACGAATATCGGCCGCATCAAGAGTAGTGATATTTTTATCCAGCTCCAAAGTCACTAATTTTTTAACTTGCTCGTTCAAATGACTGCGTAGCAAACCTAAAAATGAAGGTTCGGCAACAATCACTAACTCGTCAAAATGTTCATTGTTATGTGTTTTTTCCAGAAAAGCCGCAACCAAGCGAGCAAAGTTATCGGCTTCGTGCTTTTTCGGGTCGGTCTCTTGTTCAAGTGCATGACCGCCGCCCCCGGTACTTTTGATTTTGCCAGGTAGATCGGACGTAATATCTCGATCATGCAAGCGATTTTCAGAATTCGTCAGTGTTTCGATTTCTTCTAACGGTGCAGAATGTGTTTTTGCGTTAAAAAATCGTGCCTGAGTGTTATCTGCAACGACGATCCAGATTGGTTTCATGATGATCTCCTGTTAATGAATGGCATTGGTGAGATGAATTGCGGCCAGTTATCTTGAAACAAGTGATGGCTGAAATCTCATAACCGCAATCTGATTATGGGGGTAATAAAGACCATAACAACCATAAATATGCAGCAACTTCTATTTAATTATTATTGGTAATAATATTAATTTAATTTATTTCAAACAGATATAGGTATTTATACCTATATCTGTTTCTTATTTTTCACTCAAAAAATATCGATTATATTTTTTATTCTTTTAGTTAATTTTAGCCGTCTAATTTAGATGAATTAATGGTGCCATTAAGCGCTTAAATTTGACAATAATGTTAAAGGCGGTAGGTTCAATCTGACAAAAATGCACTGTTTTTAAAGTCACCGACAAGCTTCTTGGTGATAGAAAAATCTACGGTGCACATTTTGATTTTTTGACCAATATGAGGTGATTAATGAAACGCCAAGCAATGCTCTCCGCCCTTGCCATGTTATTTTTAACACCGACGGTGAATGCCTATGTGCCAAATACCGGAGGCGGCGGAGGTGGGGGCGGTGCATGTGCCAAACCTAAATTTAGTCACTTTATACCCGCGGCTAAAGCGGAAGCTAAATCGGGAACTGAGTTTTCTTTTGTTGCGTCAGCCAACACGCATCCCAAAACGATTAAAGTCACCGTTAAAGAAGTGCCGGTAGAACTAACCGTGCCGACTCAATCAGAAAGCGCCTATGTAGTTACTGGCAAGCTTCCCGAATCATTAAAAAACACCTTTGCAAGAATTAGCATTAGCGCTGAGTCATCCGGGCAATGTAAAGGCACAGAAGGTTGGTTGATTAAAATTACCGACTAAATGGCAAACGCAAAGTAACGGTATTAACGGGGGTCATAAGGTGTGGCCTGGGCCGCATTGACAAATTAAGACTCAGTTTATGACTCAACGCTTGATACCGTTGCTTTGCTTGTTCCACATGCTAGCCATTTTATGGTGGGCCCTGCCCCGCAATTTTGAATCGCTTGAATACGAAAACGATTATCAGCATACGCCAATTTTTGCGTGGGAAGAGCCACTGCTAAATGCCGGTAAACTCAGCCCAAACAACCCGATACGATTATTGCTAAACCATTACATTAATTTGACCGGAAGCCAGCAATATTGGGATTTTTTTGCCCCTGCCACGCCTAAGTTCCACCAATATTTATCTATTTGTTACGACACCGTAAACAATCCGCGACAAGGTAACATCAGCTGCACGTCCCCGCCCTTATTCACCAATTTAAACTTAGAATTTAAAAGCGTTAGCCTTGTTAACGTCACGGACAGTCGCCTGTATCGCTTGACTGAAAACCTAGCCACATTAAATGATCCACAACTATTTCAAGTATTCACGAGTTATTACCAACACCAAAACATAACTCATCAAGGCTCATCACCAGTGTTGGTTTTGCACCTATTTGAATTAGCCCCAGGGTTTAAAGATTTACCAAGCTACGGTTATCAAATGGATAAGTTGTTATTTTCGGGAGCCGAGTAATGGAAAAAATGTGGCACTACTTTTGGTTTAAACCGGTTGATGTCAGGCAATTTGCTATTTTGCGCATAAGTTTTGGCTATCTGTGCGCCGTGTATTTGGTGCAATTATTACCCTTGGTAGACGCTCACTTTAGTGGCAACAGTTGGTTGGCAAACGTGCAACTTCCTAAGTTATTAAATTGGGGAACTTGGTCGCTTTTTAACCTGCCGGTCGGCAGTTATAGCGCTCTATATAGTTATGCTGTCCTCATATCAGGGATAGGCGCGGCCATTGCCATGATGGTTGGCTGGAAAACCCGCTGGTCAACGTTTATTACCTGGCTCGTACTGGCGTCACTGTGGAATCGAAACCCGCTGCTGTTAGATGGCGATGATGTGGTATTAAAAGTGATGGCGTTTTATTTGCTGTTATCACCTTGCGGCTGGGCCTGGTCCATTGATGCCCAACACAATAAATTGCCGACAGAAGCCGCGGTTTGGCCCTTGCGGTTAATACAATTTCAAATTGCATTAATCTATTTTGTTTCCGGCTGGGTTAAATTCCATAGCGCAGAGTGGTTGGACGGATCGGTTTTACAATATGTACTGAGCCACCCGCATTATTCCCGATTCGACTGGTCTGGCTATTTTAAAAGTGCGTGGTTCGTTGGCATGCTAAGCGTATTAGCCGGCATCATACGTTGGTGGGAGTTGCTGTTTCCCTTTTTACTGCTAAATAGCTATTTGCGGCGATTATCGCTAGTGCTTGGCATAATCTTTCATATTGGTTTGCTGGTAACCATGAACCTGCGTTGGTTTCCAATCATCATGCTGGCCTTATACCCGGCTCTATTATCAAGCCATGACTTTAGGCGTTTTTTACAGATCAGCACTTTTAACAAAAATGCCAAATCTTGCTCAAATTAAAAACTGATGTTACGCAGTTTAGATTTTAAAATTATTGTGTCGCACGCGACGATATTTTGAATCGGGTTCTCGCACCCGAAGGCGTGATACTTTCTTTTGCGCGGCCAAAAGAAAAAGCCGCCCGGACACCGCTTATTTCCTGCGCGCTGCCCGTTGCCATCGGGGGTTGCCAAATGGGGCTCCTGCCCCATTGTCAACGCACGGCATGCCCGATAAAGCGGGGCAGGCTCTCCTTGCCGTGCCCCTACGGGCTATTCCCGATGGCAACGGCAGTGCTCGGCGCGGTATACGGGAGTTTTGGTTACGCTACGCGTAACATCCATTAAGAATGGCAGCAGGACTATCTATACCATTCGGAAATCAATATTCGACACTCAGCTTGCCATTGACATTCTGTTTCTTCACAAAGTCTATTAACTTCAGAACGGAAGCAAGGGCGATGTTTTGTCGCTTGTTGAATTGCATGTACCAGTTCTAGTTCTGAAATTAAGTTTTCCGGATTTTCAATGCCAATTAATTTGGCCACCTGCTGTAAACCCAGCATTGTCATTGGTCCATCTTCTTCCAGCATTGCAACGTATGTGGCTATCAGCATTTCTGAATAGTCTATCTCGGCCTCAAGCCAATCGTTTAGCGCTCTACCCGGTTTAAAGCCCCTGGCTTGTGCTTTGAAATAAGCCGCTTCTGCAATCCATTGCTGCCGGTTTCTGGTGTTTATCCGGTCACTTATCATTATCTCGATCCGGTGTTAACGGAAGTTTTAATAATTTCTATTTCTTTGGAATCGTAATGGTCAAAACGCCGTTACGGAAATTGGTTGCAATCTTGGTCGCATCTGCAGGCCCGGGTAATGTGATGACTCGTTCGAGTTCACCCATAAAGCGTTCGCGGTACTGATAATGCCCATTCTTATCATCGGTTTCATTTTTCGCTTGTTCTGTTTTAATTGAGATATGCAAACGTTGATCGTCCAGTTTCACATTAACCGAAGACTCATCAGCGCCGGGTGCATTCACGGTCACAATAAAACGATCCGGCTTCTCTTGTAAATCGACATCCGGGGTTTTACTCAAACTGCCCAAAGGCGTATTCATGTGAAAACGTGAAAAGGAATCACCAAATATCTTTTCCATTTCATGTTGCATCCGTTGCATTTCTGCATAGGGATTCCATGCCTGGTGGTCATTGGCATCCGGCTTTGATGAGCGCAGCTTGGGTATTTTTATTTCAAAACTGTTTGATTGGCTGTCCTGGCCAGTAAGTTGATTAAGCCGGTCATTTAACTTAAACACCATATAAGTCTGTACGCCTAGGATAATTAAGACTAAGGCGACGACAGCGCCAATAGTTTCATTTTTCATCTATGTTCTCCTGAATTCCCTGCTGACCTGATGTAACAACTAACTGTTCAACTCATTGTCATCGGCAGTAATCTACGTGAAAGAAAATCATTAAAAAATGATTAAATTCACCGTTGAAATATTTAAAATAAAAAATGCTTTCCATACTCAAATTAATTAAATGAGTACATAACAAAAAATACGATGGGGATTATTTTGATAGAAATCCAGCGAAAAGATATTTGTATAAATACCTATGTGTTTATACTTATGGCAACCTCAACAAACATCATTCTGATGTCACTTTTCCACGGCAATTTTCAGTGCGTCGTCTACCTTTTCCAACCAGATAAACTGAAGCTGGTTTCTTACCGCTTCGGGTATTTCTTCAAAATCTCTTTGATTACGGGCAGGAAGCAGCACGGTTTTTATGCCTGCTCTAGCCGCCGCAATGACTTTCTCTTTAATACCGCCGACCGGCAATACCAATCCACGCAAGCTGATTTCCCCGGTCATTGCCACGTCGCTAAGCACAATCCGTTCAGAAAACGCGGAATAAAGGGCCGTAAACATGGCAACGCCGGCACTGGGGCCATCTTTAGGAATGGCGCCTGCAGGCACATGTACATGGATGTCGTTTTTTTCGAAGATTTCCGGATTTAATCCCAAGTCATGGGCTCGTGATTTGACCAGACTGAGAGCGGCTTGAGCGCTTTCTTTCATCACATCACCCAGCTGACCGGTCAAGATCAACTTACCGCTGCCGGGTACGCGAGCGGCTTCGATAAAAAGTATATCGCCGCCGACCGGTGTCCAGGCTAACCCGGTGGCAACGCCCGGCACGCTGGTGCGCATGGCAACATCGCTATCAAACTTTTTCGGCCCCAAAATGCCAGGAATGTTTTCGGCATCAATCCGCTCATTGGCGATGAGCCCTTCGGCAATACGCATGGCGACATGTCGACATACTGCACCAATTTCACGTTCCAAATTCCTGCACCCAGCTTCACGGGTGTAATCCTGAATAATGGTTGACATGGCACTTTCGGTAAGTGTGAATTGCTCAGCGCTTAAGCCGTTACTTTCAAGTTGCCGACTCACCAGGTAGCGTTTGGCAATCTGGAGTTTTTCTTCGGAGGTATAACCGGTTAATTCGATTACTTCCATCCGGTCGCGTAACGGCACGGGAATGCTGTCCAGGACATTGGCTGTACCAATGAACATGACATGGCTTAAATCAAACGGCATAGCCAGATAATTATCGCGGAAGGTTGAATTTTGCTCGGGATCCAATACTTCCAGCAACGCTGATGACGGGTCGCCCTGAAATCCGGACCCGAGCTTATCCATTTCATCCAGCATAAATACCGGATTATTAGTACCTGCTTTATGGATTGATTGAATAATATTGCCCGGCAATGCGCCGATATAAGTGCGCCGATGACCTCTAATCTCGGCTTCGTCATGCAATCCGCCCAAGCTGGCACGTATAAATTCACGCCCAGTAGCGCGCGCTATGCTGCGACCCAATGAAGTTTTGCCGACGCCGGGCGGGCCGACAAAACACAAAATTGGGCTTTTGCCATTCGGGTTTAGTTTGCGTACCGCCAAAAACTCCAAAATGCGTTGCTTGATTTTATCCAGGCCATAATGGTCTTCATTAAGGATTTCCCTGGCTTTGGTAATATCAATGACCGTGGCACTTGCCTTGGACCACGGTAATTCCGTCAGCCAATCAAGATAGGTACGCAGCATCGAATATTCACCGCTGGCATCAGACATGTGCTGTAGGCGACTGAGTTCTTTACGTGCTTGCTTTTCTGCTTCTTCAGGCATTTTAGCGGCACTGATCGCGTTGCTGATTTCTTCAATTTCCGCAGCACTGCCTTCGTCGTCACCCAATTCCTTTTGGATAGCTTTCATTTGCTCGCGCAACACGAATTCGCGCTGGCGCTGCCCCATCGTTTCCTGGGTTTGTTCATTAATCTTGTTGGACAGTTTTAATACTTCAATTCGGTAATTGAGTAATTCCAGAAGCTTGTCGATGCGCTCTTGAATATTAAAGAGCGACAACACGTCTTGTTTCTCTTCAGGCTTTACAATCAAGTAACTGGCAATCAGGTCGGCCAACATGGTCGGCGAGGTGATTGAGCGAATTGCATTAACCAGTTCATCAGGCGCATGCCGAATCTGAGTAAGCACATCTAAAACTTCCAGCGCTTTTTGTTTGAGCGTGATGACGCGTGCTTCAATATCCTGAGAATTAATCTCCGGCTCTTCGTAACGCTCAACTCGTGCGACCAGAAACGGATAGCCCGGCAAAAACTCATGTACACGAAAACGCTGCACCCCCTGACAAACAATGTGGTGGGTAGCATCGGGCGCGGTTAGGTAGCGCAAGATTTCCGCGACAGTACCGATCGTGTACAGATCATTGGCACCGGGCTCTTCATCCATGTCGCGTAATTGCATGAGCAATCCAACCGGTTTTTCGGAACGCACCGCATGTTGTACCGCAGCAATAGACGCTTTACGTCCCACCACCAGCGGAGAAATATTTTGTGGGAACAGCACAGTCCCACGCATCGGCACAATAATCAGTGCATCCGTAGGGATGGCCGGCAATTGCAGCGGAACCTCTTGATTTATTTCTGGCGATAGCTCTTCTGCATCCGGAGTGGATCCCAAAAGTAACTTTTTCAGGTCCTTTATTTGCATGAGAATGCTTTATGTTTTGCGCAGTGTGATTAACAAACAACCGTTCTCAAATACACGCGTGTGTATTTCGAAATGGCCGGCTGGCAGTTCGACACGTCGCTTAAATTGTCCGTAGGGTATTTCAAGGCGTCTGATATATGACTCTGTACTGGTAGGTAAGCGACGATGCCCGTCAATGACCAAAAACCCATCTTCCAGCAAGACATCTAAATGCTCCGGTGCAACGCCAGGCAATGCAATCATGACGTTGAATTCACAACTGGTTTCGTAAATATCGATAGGCGGTTCCCACATTGGGCGTTTTGCGTTCATAACGGCGGGTCTAAAGAACTGCCTATGCAGGCGTTCAGCGCGATCCACAGTTTCGCAAGCTTCTGTCCACATCCAGGTTTCAAGATTAGGTAATGGCATAAAGGGAGATTTGATGTAGTTGCGGTTTAATGTTGCTCAGTATGTCTTGATTAGCCGCCACTAATAAATAGGTACAATTACCTATATTGATAATTCATCACACTTACCTTTCAGGAGTGGAGTGCCATGAAAAGTAATATGCCTGAAATAACTTGTGATGCTATTTAACCTCAATGGTTTTACGTTTGGTCTTTTCAGTTTTTGGAATAATTACTTTTAATATGCCATCGGCAAAAGAGGCTTTTGCATTATCACCATCAACATTTTCCGGTAACGACAAGACACGTTGAAAATCACCTCGCGTTATCTCACGATGAAAATATTTGCCTTTTTCTTCCTTCTTCTCTTCTTTGGTTGATGCACGAATGGTGATGGTCTGATTATTGATGGTGACATCCAGGTCGTCTTTTTTGACACCCGGCAGTGCAGCTTGAATCTCTATCTCTTTGTCATGATCAAGGATGTCGACTTTAGGAAAGCCTTTCTCTAAGCCCGCCGGCACATTCCGGTCTAACAACCGAGGCCATCTGCGCGAGAGGAAATCATCAAAAAAATGATCAAACTCATCGAATGAAATTAGCCCTGTACTTGATGATGTAGAGGCCACATCTTTATTTTTTTTATCTTTATCGTTAGACATCATATTCTCCGCAAGTATTTAAAATAAAAAATACTACCCATACTCAAATTAATTAAATGAGCACATAGTAGAAAATCCAAGCGTTATTATTTTGAGTGGGAAAATAAATAAAAGATATTCGTATGAATACCTATTCCAGTCTGTCAATAATTACTGGTGCTATTTATTATAAAATGTCAAAAATAAGAGAACGGGGCTCTTATAAAATACACGAACAACAGGTCAGTTTTGCTGAATGGGTAGCGTGAAATAAAACGTAGTGCCGTTTCCCGGTTGGCTATCGAAATGCAAAGTCCCATCATGGGCTTCAACAAGTGAGCGACTGATGGATAAGCCCATGCCCATGCCATTGGTCTTGGTGGTATAAAACGGCATTAATATTTTTTGCTGTTGCGCTAAATCAATGCCAGGTCCATTGTCCTTAACACTGATCTGCAAGTCATTATTGGCCGTCAATTGACTTAAAATGGTTACATGCCGATGCTGTTGCGCGGGTAGACATTTTAAGGCGCCGATGCTGTTTCGGATCAGATTTATGATGACTTGCTCAATTTGTACCTGATCGACATAGACAAGCGGCAGATTGTGTTGCAGCTCAAATATTAGCTCGATATTATTTTTTTTAAGCTCGGCAACACACAGGCTGGCAGCGTCATGAATCAAGGTATTAATATTGTTACTTGATCGATGTTTTGCATGTGACTTCACAAACTCCCTCATTCGATGAATGATCTGGCCCGCTCTTAAGGCCTGCTGCTGGGTTTTGATTAAGATTTCAGAGAGCGCCACCAGATCAGGGTTTTCAGCATTAATAAGATTTAAACTGACCTGTGTGTAACTGGAAACCGCTACCAGTGGTTGATTAACTTCATGTGCAATACCTGACGCCATTTCGCCCATCAAGCCAAGACGCGTGACATGGGCGAGTTGATCCAAATGCTCCTTGTCTTGATGTTCTTGCTGTTTGCGTAAACTCACGTCTCTTACAATGTAGGTAAGGTAATTCGCATCATCGAGTGAATACGCTGCTATGGACAGATCCAGAGGTACGACAGAACCATTTTTATGGCGACCTTCAATTTCCTTAATTTGACCGACATGCTTTTCTGCAATGGGCGCACTGCCATCATTAATTGTTATTGGCAATGACGGCATCAGTTTGTTAATGCGGCTACCAACCAGCTCTTCTGGTTGGTAGCCAAAAATAGTTTCTACTGCAGTATTAGCCGACACAATGTTTTCGTACATGTCGATAGTGATAATACCTTCCACTGACGCATTAAATATGGCGTTGAGTTTTGCTTCAATTTGTTTGAGCTGAGTGACGTCGTAAAGTATTATCAAATGCTCATGCGCAGAATTGATAATCTCTGCGGCAGAAACGATCACGGTTTTGATGTTGTTGTTTTTACAGTTAATCGCCACCTCCAAAGGAGGAACGTCAGTATGTTCCTGCTGGGCTTTTTCCATTGCTGTTTGCCAGGTAGCCTTTACCCAGTTCTGATAATCCGGATCAGGGTAGGCTTTTGGCCACCACTCCTTCAGAGTAGGAATATCATCCCGGCTGTAACCAAAGGTTTCTATAAACGCTGGATTAAGGAAGGTAAGACTTAATTGCTCATCACTTAACAATGCCATCGGCACCGGAGAAACTTCAATAATCGAACGGAATTTTGCCTCGCTGGCTTTTAACTCATATTCCATTGCCTTGCGGTCAGTGATGTCACGGCAAAATACACAAAACTGCTGAAATTCAGGTAAAAAGGCGACAGATATTTCAACATCAATAATATGTCCATCTTTACGTCGGTGGCGGGTTTCAAATCGGTCGTAACCCTCGCCAATCACTTTTGCCATATGCGTTTTAATTTGTTCAGCGTTTTCCACCACCTCCACCTGAGCTATGGACATGTTCATTAATTCATCAATCGAATAACCGCTTATTTGTTCGTAAGCTTGATTAACTTGTATCAGGTTACCCATCAAATCAACTATCCAAAACCCATCCAGGGATATATCAATCATCGCTTTGAGCTGAATTAAAACCCGTTCAGCCTGCTTGCGCTCGGTAATGTTTAAATGCCTGACCACAACCCCGCGACGTGAACCATACAGTGGCGAAACAGTCATGTAAAACCAGCGTTGCTGATTGGGCGCGTGGCACGGATACTCTAAATAAAATGCTTCTTGCTCGCCGTTAAGCACTGCTTTAATACCTATGTAAGCGGCGCTGGCCTCGTCGCCATAAGGTTGATTAATGGCATGTTTACAGACGTCCAGATAATTAATACCCAGCATATTTTGACTGCATTCTGATAACGCATTGCCCTCGGCAAAATCCCGCCATGCGTTATTGACAGAAATAATCACACCCTGCGCATCCAGTACGGCAATTTGCGAAGTTAATGAATCAAGAATGCTGACATTCAAGGCATCACTGTCGCGCAGTTTCTCCTCCATCTGCTTGCGCTCCGAAATATCGGTTTGCGTGCCGATCATGCGCAAGGGTTTACCCTCTTCACTTCGGCTAACGACCATACCGCGGGCCAGTATCCATTTGTAGCTGCCGTCCTTACATCTAACCCGGTGTTCGTGCGTGTAAGTCGGGGTTTTGCCTTCAAGATAGGCATGCACAACAGCAAGGGTGCCTGCCTTATCCTCTGGATGGAGACGTTTCTCCCATTCATCCAAACTATTGCCGATCTCATCTTCTGTAAAGCCCAGCATTTCCTTCCAGCGCTTTGAAAAAAACACCGTGTTGTTAACCACGTCGAGGTCCCATACGCCATCGCCGGCACCTTCAATGGCAAATTTCCAACGATATTCGCTTTCTCTTAGAGCATCTTCCGCGGCTTTTCTTTGTTGTATCTCAGCGTGCAGTTGTGCGGTACTGGGTAGAGCCAAGGCGCGAGGAATAATCCACAGCATCATTGCAGCGGAGACGAGCGAAATAATCGCGGTAATGCCTTTAACAAAGCCATCCAGCCAATATAAAGGGATCCAAATTGTGATTATCGACAGTAAATGCGTGGTGCCGCAGGCAACAATAAAGCCGGCAAATAGGCCAACCAGCCATGGATAGGGCAAGTCTTTGCGCTGCCTAATAAAATAGATAAGACTCAGGGGAATTGAATAATACGAAAACGTAATCAGCAAATCAGAAATAACGTGCAGCCAAAGCAACCCTGGACTCCACGCCAAGCAATAGCCATGCGGAATGAAATCTTTAATACTAAAAAGGTTATTCATTGACGGCATTGCTCAAGTGCAGGTTGAAAGATGGATTTTCAGGATCTGTAGTTGCCAATGCTCTCTCCTGTAGTGGTTTAACCTTTACCATGGCGATAATGCTGCGCCTTGCAGTATCTAGGGATGACTGACAAAACTTTATAGGCGTTGCTTTCTAGCCGAAAGGTCTTTTTTTACCGCTTCATCAATAGTCTGTAGAAATATTTGGTTTTCAAACGGTTTTTCCAAAAAAGCCACAGCACCCGATCTTAAGGCTTTTGCCGAATCCAGAATATCCGCATTGCCACTCATAAAGATGATGGGGATATTACTCTTTCTTTTGACTAATTCTTCTTGCAGTTCAAGCCCGCTCATAACCGGCATTGTTACATCAAGAACTAAGCAGCCTGGCTGATCAGGGTCATAATTATTTAAAAAGGCTTCAGCCGAGTCATAACTGCTTACCGCAAACCCGGACATTTTAATCAACATCGACAATGCATCGCGCACTGGCAATTCATCATCAACCAAGTAGACCAACGCATTCGAAGTATTAACGTCCATTAACTGTGCTCGGTAAGTAAAGTGAAATAAAAAGTAAGCGCTGTTAAAGCATAAAACGCCCATCAGGGACTTTAATTGAGCTACCAATTAAAATCCCTGTCCTCTGCGTTTTAAAGTATAAATCCAGGTTAATTTTTTTCGCTAGTCTCGATAATACTCGGACTACTATCTTTTATCCTGTCTCTATCACTTCATTTGCAGTTTTAGCCCTCTCTTCGCTTAAAACTGGCAGCGTTAATCTTCTAAATTTTGCTTGGCTAACAATCCCAAATACCCGCCAGATCTTACTTAAGAGGCAGCCCTGCTTTTTCCCAGGCTTGGATGCCACCATCCAGATTTTGCACATTAGCAAACCCAGCGGCTGTTAGTTGATCGGCGGCTTTTGCTGAGCGTCCACCGCTACGGCATTGGGTAATAATCTGGCTATTTTTGTAAGGCTCAAGCTCGGATAATCTTGATTTTAATTGCCCTAACGGGATATGAATGGCACCGGGAATATGCTGTTCTTGCCACTCACTATCTTCTCGTACATCAACGATGACGGCCTTTTTTTCTGAAAACTCGGCGGCGGCCTGCTTAGGCGAAATGTTCTCAAATGCACTTTCGCTGTGACTGGTGACAGCAACGCCTGACAACAGTACAACTGCCGCAAAAGTGGTTAGTCCTGATTTTAATGATTTACGCATGGTTCGCTCCAGAGAAAATGACTAAGAAACAGCATAATATTAGGGTTTACTAAACCATTCAAATTTGTCAGCGTCATTAACAGGTATATTAATAAATAGTATCGAGTGCTGGCAAAGTTGACTTTACCAGCCTGAAAAGTAAAAATGCCGAAACACGCAAATCCCGTAATGCCTTGAATGGCGTTGATTTAGCTTACTTTAGTTAATGCCTCAAGGTTAATACTTCCTCCTCTTATGAAAATCCTGCACATTCTTGATCATTCCATCCCATTGCATAGCGGTTATACCTTTAGAACCCGTGCCATTTTGGAACAACAGCGTCAGCTGGGATGGCAAACATTTCATGTCACCTCAGCCAAACACAGTGTCGCCAAAGCATCCGTTGAAACGGTGGATGGTTTGGACTTTTATCGTTCCGATGAACCTGCGGGCCTATGTTCGAAGCTACCGGGGTTCAATCAATGGTCTATCGTGCAGTCATTATCAAAACGCTTGGATGAAATCATTCCATTAATAAAACCCGACATCCTGCATGCGCATTCACCGGCATTAAATGGTCTAGCCGCGCTTAACGCTGCCAAAAAACACAAGCTGCCGTTGGTATACGAATGCCGGGCGTTTTGGGAAGATGCCGCAGTTGATCACGGCACCACCAGCGAAGGCAGCTTGCGTTATCACGTCACCAAAGCGCTGGAAACGCACGTATTTAAGCGGGCCGATGCAGTAACTACTATTTGCGAGGGTTTGCGTGCGGATATAGTCACGCGCGGCGTCCCGGCCGACAAAATCACCGTTATTCCTAATGCTGTTGATATTGAACGCTTCACCTACGGAGTACAGGCAGATCAAACGTTACGCAGTGAATTAGGCTTGCAAGGCAAAATTGTCCTCGGCTTTATCGGCTCTTTTTATGCGTATGAAGGCTTGTTGCTGTTATTGGATGCCTTGCCCAAAATTGTCGACAAGCAACCGGACACACGTTTGTTACTGGTTGGCGGCGGTCCACAAGAGCAATTGATTAAACAGAAAGTCACCGAACTGAAGCTGGAGCAACACGTTATTTTTACCGGCCGGGTATCTCACGATCTGGTGCAGGATTACTACAACCAGGTGGATATTTTTGTTTATCCGCGTTTGTCTATGCGCTTGACGGAATTGGTGACGCCGTTAAAACCATTGGAAGCCATGGCGCAAGGGCGATTGGTGGTGGCTTCCGATGTCGGCGGACATAAGGAGCTGATCAGGGATGGCGAGAACGGGTGTTTGTTCAAGGCCGGAGACGCTACTTCCTTAGCCGAAGCCGTGTTGAATTTGTTAGACAATCGTCAGCAATGGGATGCTTTCAGAGCCGCAGGCAGGCACTATGTCGAAACCGAGCGTAACTGGCCGGTCAGCGTCGGCCGTTATCAGGCTGTGTATGAGCGTTTGTTATGAGCACCTCAGGGGCGATGAACCAATCGATTCAGTTCGATCTTGATTTAATCAATCGTTACGACAAAGCTGGTCCTCGTTATACCTCTTACCCTACTGCGCTGGAGCTGCATTCAGGCTTTACCGATCAGGATTACCGCCAACACATTGCCAAATCGAATGCCGCCGGTGGGCCGCTGTCGTTGTATTTTCATATCCCGTTTTGCGACACCGTTTGTTTTTATTGCGCCTGCAATAAAATCGTCACCAAAAACCGCAATCATGCAGTGCCTTATCTGGAAAACCTGCTTAAAGAAGTAGCAATGCAAGGGAACTTGTTCGACAAGTCCCGAGTAGTCAATCAATTGCACTGGGGCGGCGGTACGCCGACATTTTTAAGCTATCCGCAAATGCAGCAGCTGATGGCGGCAACGCGCGAGCATTTTCATTTGCGGGATGACGATGAAGGTGAATATTCAATAGAAGTCGACCCTCGGGAAACCAACGACCACACCATCAAACAATTACGGGAGCTGGGCTTTAACCGCATCAGCTTAGGTTTACAGGATTTTGATCCGGCGGTGCAAAAAGCCGTCAACCGTTTACAAAGTGAAGAACAAACCTTTGCTGTGTTGGAGGCTGCTAGAGCTGAAGGTTTTCGGTCAACCAATATTGATTTGATCTACGGCCTGCCGCTGCAAACGGTCGACACCTTCGCTAAGACCTTGGAAACAGTGTTGGCGGTGTCGCCCGATCGCTTCTCCATTTTTAATTACGCCCACATGCCGACCCGGTTTAAAACCCAGCGGCAAATTAACGATGACGACTTGCCGACCGCGGACGTTAAATTGGCCATTTTGCAAATGGTCGGCTTGCGGCTGATTGAGGCCGGTTACGTTTATATTGGTATGGATCATTTTGCCAAACCCGATGATGAGCTGGCTGTCGCCCAGCGCGAAAGCAAGTTGTATCGCAATTTTCAGGGTTACTCTACGCATTCGGATTGCGATTTGGTGGGCTTAGGCATTACCTCAATCGGCCGGGTGGGCGATGCTTATATCCAAAACGTCAAAGAGCTGGACGAGTACGATCAGCTGATCAAACAAGGCAAATTGCCGGTATTTAAAGGCGTTGATTTAAACGAAGATGACAAACTACGTCGTGAAGTAATTACCCAGCTGATTTGCCATTTTTCGCTGAACTTCAGCCGCATCGAACAGCAGTTTGGTATTGATTTCAGTCATTATTTTGCCGATGAGCTGCGGGCATTGGCAATCATGCAGGCGGATGGTTTGCTATCACTCACATCAAAGGACATTAGCGTGTTACCGGCAGGCCGGTTGTTGATACGTAATGTTTGTATGGTGTTTGATAAATATCTGGCGCAAAAAAAGCAGCAGCAATTTTCAAAAGTGATTTAGGCGCAACTATGAATGACCGACTTATTGAACTGGAAATAAAAGCCGCTTATCAGGAAGATTTGTTGCAGGAATTAAATAAAATCGTCAGTGAGCAGCAACAACAGATCACCCGCTTGGAGGCCACTTGTAAATTACTGAATGACCGCATCAAAAGTGTGTCTTCCGAAGGTGTTGATACTCCTCAAGCAAATGATGAAGTGCCGCCGCATTATTAGAGCGAGTTACTCTTTCAGCAAACCCACTATTCGCGCTTCCAGATCGGGATAATCGCCAAACGCGCAATCTCTTAAAATCCCCTGCTTGTCGACCAGGATATGGGATGGGGTACCTTTTAGCTCGAAACGTTCAAAGGTTTCCGCCCGGTAAATAAGATTATGCAAATACTGCTCAACACGTACACGGATCTGTTGCCGGTAAGTTTCGGGCTGCAAAGAAAAATCAGGGATGCGGCTATGGATGAAATCGTCGATGTCGGTTTGAGTGACCTCATTTCCGCATTTTTGTAATCGATCCATACCTAATGGAAATGGGATTTGGTAGCTTAGGTGACCATCAACCAATAGCCCATGTTCACTTAACATCCGCAGCGTTTCGCCAACGACTGCACCGGTTTCAGCTAAACGGGTTAAGTTTTCCAACGTGTTTTTGTCAAAATCTTCAAACGCTGTTGCCACACCCAACACTGACAAACCCTGATCGGCATAGCGCTGATGCAATTTGGTGGCCGTGGGCAGCGAATACAAAAAACAGCCTGGGCAGTTGACTTGAAAGACTTCGACTAATACGACCCTACCGATAAGCTGATCAAAATTGACAGGATCGCCCTGAACCCAATCTGATACGGATAATAACGGCGCTTTGTGGCCTAGCAGTTCAAATTTCATGGCTTAGCCAAGCTAGCTTTTTGCTGCCAAGGTTTGCTGGCGTTGACGTTTAGCTTCGCGCTTGGCCGCTAGTGTTTTGGCGGCATCCGCCCCGATATGGGCTTCGCCGCGTTTTTTGGCCAATTCCAGTTGCTTTTCCCGCTCCATAAAGCGGACTTTTTGCTCAGGGGTAATCTGTTGGTAGCAATGCGGACAACTGACACCTTGCTGATATTTGTGGCTGGCTTTGTCTGCTTCAGTGATAGGCATGCGGCAAGCGTTACATTGATCGTAACTGCCTTGTTCGAGTTGGTGATTGACTGTAATACGATCATCAAACACAAAACACTCGCCTTGCCAGCGGCTTTGCTCAGCAGGCACGTCCTCGAGATATTTTAGTATGCCGCCTTTCAGGTGATAAACCTCGGCAAAGCCCTGTTCTTTAAGAAATGCGGTAGATTTTTCACAACGTATTCCACCGGTGCAAAACATCGCTACTTTTTTATGGGTATTCGGATCCAGGTGTTGCTTTACAAACTCCGGAAACTCTCGAAAACTGGTGGTGTTGGGATTGATAGCGTTTTTAAAGGTACCCACCTGAAATTCGTAATCGTTGCGGGTGTCGACCAGCAACACTTCAGGATCATCAATCAGGCTATTCCAATCTTTTGGCGCTACATAGGTACCAACAACCTGTTTAGGATCGATGCCTGGCACGCCCATGGTGACAATTTCTTTTTTGAGTTTAACTTTGGTGCGTTTAAAAGGCGACTGGCTGGTGACTGATTCTTTGCAGTCGAGATCGGCCAAACGCAGGTCACTGCGTAACCAGTTAAGTAAATTATCAATGCCTTGCCGTGGACCAGCCACCGTACCGTTGATACCCTCAACCGCCAGCAGCAACGTGCCCCGAATCTGGTTGGCTTCCATCACATCAGTTAGCGGCTGACGTAAGGCCTGATAATTTTCCAACGTGACAAATTTATATAAAGCACAGACGACGATTTGGGGCATGGGACTGTTTCTCGCTAAGATCCGAAAGTTAAAAAGCTGATTTAACGGATGATTATACGCAATCGGCTTATTTTATTCGTCAACCTCAATGCCATATTTACTTAACAAGGAATATAACGTCGGCCTGGCAACACCGAGTAACTTGGCGGTGTTGGATATATTGTTTTTGGTGTGAAACAACGCTCGTCTAATAGCCATGGATTCAGCGGCTTCGCGGACTTCTTTTAGATTAAACGGGGCACGTTCATTTTGCATTGTATTGTCATTATCCAGCTCCAAGTCTTTAACGCTGATACTGGCGTCATTGGAAATAATTACTGCTCGGTTAATTCTATTTTCAAGTTCGCGGACATTGCCGGGCCAGCTATAACATTCAATGGCTCGAATGGCATCAGAACTGAAACCTTTTAATTTTTTATTGTGCTGTTCGCAAAAGCGTTTTAGTAATACATGCGCAATAACAACCGCATCGCCGACCCGATCCCTTAACGGCGGAATGTTGATGGTAAATTCACTTAACCGATAATACAAATCACTGCGGAACCTGCCATCGTCTATATAGGTTTGTAAATTTTGATGTGTTGCACACAACACGCGCACGTCCACCGGAATTTCTTGCCTGCCGCCAATACGTTCGATAGTACGTTCCTGCAGGAAACGAAGTAGTTTAGCTTGCAGATTAATCGGTAAGTCTCCGATTTCATCGAGGAAAAAAGTCCCTTTATTGGCATATTCTATTTTGCCCTTGGTTTGCTGAGTCGCACCGGTAAAAGCGCCTCTCTCATAACCGAATAATTCACTTTCCAACAGGTTTTCAGGAATTGCCGCACAATTTACCGCTATAAAAGCTTGATCGGAGCGGTCACTTAGCGCATGTATGGCGCGTGCCAACACTTCTTTACCCGTACCACTTTCACCTAACAGTAACGTTGTCGCTCGGGTTGGCGCTATTTTTTCAATGGTACGAGATAGCTCTTGCATCTTGGGACACGAGGCAATAATGCCTGTCAACGGTTCTGAGCTTGTGTGATGATGATTTAGATGATCTTGCTCCAGCTCGTGCAAATGAAAGGCCCGCGCGATAATCAAATTAAGCACGTCAATATCAATCGGCTTTTGGTAAAAATCATAAGCCCCCATGGCGACAGCTTTGATGGCATTTTCACGATCATCATTACCAGTAACAACAATGACTTTAGTAGCGGGGGCCAACGCCAAAATTTCAGTCAGTGTTTTTAATCCTTCGCTGGCATTGGTAGGATCTGGCGGCAGTCCTAAATCTAACGTCACCACTTTAGGCTCATGCCGTCTTAATGCTGCAATTGCCTCACTGCGCTTACCGGCAATAATGGTTTGATAGGCCTCAAAACTCCATTTAAATTGTTTTTGTAATCCTGGGTCATCCTCGACCACGAGCAGTATTTTCTTATCGTCCATTGTGACTTAACCTTTGTTGTAAATTAACTATTGCGTTCGCCTAGCGGTAAGCTAATGCTAAAAATGGATCCTTCACCTGGTTGGCTTTCGACAGCGATTTGTCCGGTCAACTTTACGATGTAATCCCGAGCCTCGTAGACGCCAATGCCCATGCCGGCGTTGCCTTTGGTGGTATCAAATGGCTTAAATAAACGCTCGGCAATAAACTTACTGTCCATGCCATGACCGTCATCAATCACTTTAATAAACGCCTGACTACCATCGCAGCTTAGTTCAAGTCTGACAAAACCATCAGCATCTGTCGCTTCTTGAGCATTTTGCACAAGATGCCCGAGGATCGCAGTCATCTTTTCTTTTTCCGCAAATACTTCAATCACATCCTGCTGCATATCCAGCTGTAGTGCAGGAGTATTGCCGGCTTGTTGTATCGCCACATCATGGGCTATAGCAACCAAATTAACCAAGGTGCGAGTATCGCTTTGCACATTGCCTTTTTTTAACTGAGCCAATAAATGATCAATTTTGCTGACCACATTTTCCAAGGTGGCGATGGCATCATCAACAAATTCTGGATTACGTTTATGTTTTTCGGCATTTTTAACAATCAATGAAATTTGCGCGACCAGATTTTTTAGATCGTGCACCAAAAAGGCTGAAAGCCGATTATATGCTTCAAATTGCCGTGATCGAGAGAGCGCATCGCTGGCATGACTCAACGCCAAAGCATTCGCCAATTGCATACCGACAGTTTTCAACAAATCATGATCTTCCCAATTAAGCCGCCTGGGCACTTTGGCTTGGGTCAACACAACCAGGGCTTCCAGTTCATTTTGCCGGAATAACGGCACGATCAGCCAAACATCGTTTTTATCGGTATTCCATTGTGACAAATCAACACCGTCATATACGTCAGGGTCATTAACGTATTCCACGAAATCAATCACCCATTGTTTTTCGATGAGAAACTGAATTAGCGAGTCGTGCGCGTACAGCAATTGAGGCGGTGCAAAGCCAGGATTATTTTCTTCTGCTAAGTAAAAATCACCTTGCTCATTTTTTAACCATAAACCACCGCCGCTGCTTTCCACCAAGCTCGCCAAGGTCGTAATGATAAAGCCTGACAGCTCGTTCACTGAGTTTAACTGGGCAATAGTTCTACTCAACTTAATCCACTCATCGCGATAATCGTAGCGGTAGTGGATAAAGTGCTTACTGAAATACACTTTAGCCAAGGCTCTGACTTTGCCTGACACAAATAACACTAACAGCAATACTATCGCTAAAAACGAAAACAAGAGTTGCGCAGCTTCGCCCCAGTTGCCGCCATAATCGCGGATATAAAAGCCTGTCACCGACATCAAAAGCAAATACAGTCCAGTGCCAAACAAGACTGTTGTGTGAAAGATAACTTTTTTGGAAACGGTGATTCTGGAGAGTCTTAAAATATCGTCAGTTTGCAGGCGATAAATCGAAACTGCCAGCAAAGGAATTATCAAGCCGTTGATAAAACCGCGTGAATTCCATAACGTTGAATCTAGCTGGGAAAACAGCAGCGATTTGCTGTAAACGAAAAAATCGATAATAAAAATGGAGGCTAACCCCAAGCATAAAAACTTTAACGCCCAACGCATTTCCATTGAGGAATTGCGGTAAAGCTGCTCCACCATCATCAGCCCCATAATGGCAAACAGCACATGTGCCACCAAACGAAAATCTTGTTCCACGAGTTGCTGAAACTGGTATCGAAAATCAGGAAACACTTCCAAGGCAAAAATAAATGCCACAAAAACAGTCAGTCCCTGAGCCAGCCTTGACTTCATAATTAGTGCATAGTTACTGCTAAATTGCTGACGCGAGAGCAATACGCTTAATAAGAATAACCAAGCTGCGTTACGCAAGGTTTCAATAGGTAAAATTTCCGAAGTGAATAACTCGTTGTTATACAAGGTAACAACGATAACCACCGACCAACACAAAGAAAACAGCGCGGCAATAATCACCGGAATTGCCACTGGATTTTTTTTAAACCCCAATAACACCATGGGCAACAAAAATATATTGGCTAACGCTGCTGTGGCATAACTGTACAAACTGTAATTTTCCATAAGCGCCTATCTTATTTGTTGAGTCTTTTTTGGGAGTGTCTAAAAATCATCTGTTCATACCCTTCAATTACAACCAGGGCAGAATTAGCACGAACGAATGGTTTATCAGCTTTATTATAAAACCATTCGATTATGTCTTACGGGTAATAAACATGCGGACGCACAAGATCAAAGAGGATTTATCGAGTTTATGCTAGCAACAGAAAAATAGGCAGGTCGCCAACAGAAGGCGTTTTAAATAACGAATGGAAGATTACAGAGAACAAAATTTTCGATTCTCAAATGGACGCCGGCCGTGAATCAATTAACGATCCTATACTCAGGCCGGTTTCCAGAGGTTTTTAACGACTATTTACACAGGAATGTTTACGCTTGCTAACTAATTAAGCTACCTGTTAAAAATTAATGGTGGTGACCACCCGCGCCGTGAATGTGTCCATGAGATATTTCTTCATCAGTTGCCGGTCTTATATCAACCACTTCAACATCAAACGTTAACGGCACACCCGCTAATGGATGATTACCGTCAATGGTGATGTCATCGCCATCAATGTTGATAATGGTGATTACGCCAGGACCTGAAGTGACATCAGCATGAAACTGCATGCCTACTTCCAACTCATCAACGCCTTCAAACATTTCGATGGAAACAATCTGGACGCGGTCATCTTCGATTTCGCCATAAGCGTCTTCGGCGTCAATGCGGACCTTAAATTTATCGCCAACGGATTTACCAGTTAAAGCGCTTTCCAAGCCAGAAATGATGTTGCCGTAACCATGCAGATAAGCCAGAGCTTCATCACCTTCTGAGGTATCGATCACTTCGCCCTCGTCATTGGTCAACGTATAATGAATAGATACCGCTAAATTGTCTGCGACTTGCATGATAAAACCTTCTTCTGTATTTAAAAGGCGCTCATGATAAAGAGTTAACCGGCATTTGTCCGAAAAAATTCCTCAATCGCTTACCCTCATTTTAGGAACGCAAATGTCCCGCTGGCGACCCCCTCAAGCCAAATCCTCACCCTATATCACGCAAATGGGCTACCAACATCTGGAAGCTGAATTGCGGGCGCTATGGGATAAACGCAAAGAAGTTACTGCCGCCTTGTCAGCCGCCGCAGCCGAGGGCGATCGTTCTGAAAATGCCGAATATATTTATCGCAAGAAAGAATTACGCGGCATAGACCGCCGCATTCATTACCTGCAAAAACGCATGCCGTCGCTAAATATCGTCGCAAGACCGCCGGACGATCAAGACAGAATATTTTTTAGCGCTTGGGTAACGCTGAAAAATGAACAAGGCGAAGAAATCACTTATCGCATCGTCGGCGCTGATGAGCTCGACCCGAAAAAGAACTACATTAGTCTTGATTCGCCGCTGGCCAAAGTGCTGCTAAAAAAGACTTTTGATGATGAAGTGGTTGTTAGCAACGAAGTTCAGACAACACGCTATATGGTGGTGGATATTCGTTACGAAAGCTGATGTATCCGTCTTGTCTATCGGAATTGAAGGCTAGGATGAAGGTATTCCCCCCCAACCTAGCTTATTCCTAAAGCAGCAAGCTATTTACGTATCCGCTTCATCCCTAGCAAACCAAACAATCCACTTACAAACAACCATGCTGCTGCAGGAACAGGAACTACTTGTACCTGGCTGTTAACATAGTTCACATTAAGCGGCACTCCGCCCGGCGCAATAAAGCCTACATTAGAAGGATCGTTGCTTAAGGTCAGCGAAGTGGCGCTGCCAGCACCACCCACTACATTAAAAGTGAATGACGCAATCGCAAAGTTGGCACCCGCATCACCCACACTTTTACCCAAAAAAACAAAATCAACGATTCCAGCGGGGTTACTGTCATCGTTTACAAAAAAAGTATCCCAAGGTGGATTGGCAACTGTTGTACCAACATAACTCAGTACTGCTGCATCCCAGGCTAATGAAAATGCAACGCCATCCGGCCCGGCACTAAAGTCTGTACCAATCAAATCAACCGTAAGACTGTCTCCTTCATTAACATTTAGCAAATTGGGTTGAGAAAACTTAACCGTATTAACTTGAATTACTTCAGCATACGCCGGGGCAGCAGCCAGGCAAAACAGCGTTAGCCCACCGATCACAGCCATACTCTTGTTAAGCATTTTTTTCATACTTTTCTCCAAATTTTAAATTTAAAAACTCGATATTAACTAGGCTTCACCTAATCGATAATTTTGTGCATTTTACTGGGCTAATCCCGATGGACCTGGTGCTTTACCCAGATACGTTTTTAAAATACTAAAGTCAGCCGGATCAACGATGCCATTGCCGTTTAAATCATGATTCGGAGACACTTTTCCTAACTTTAATTTCAAACTGGAAAAGTCGGCTGGATCAACAATTTTATTTTGATTGAAGTCAGGATCACAAATATTGCCAAATCCATCTTGGTCGGTATCGCGCTGATTGGCATTGGCGACATTTGTACAGTTGTCCAATTGATCAGCAATACCATCACTATCTGAATCAACCAAGAGAGCACCAGCAATGTTGATAGTGTATTGTTTTGAGACAGTTGCCGCTGCATAAGCTCTTGTCGCATCAGCTGTATCTATGGCTTGAACAGTAAATGTAAAATCGCCCGCTACCGTTGGAGTACCCGATAACACGCCTGTTAATGGATCAATATTTAAGCCGTTGGGTAACGCTCCGGCAATAATGCTCGGAATATAGGGGGTATTGCCACCCACAATGACTGTTCTACCAGGAAAAACTTCTCCTACTTTGCCATCTTGAAGGTGATCAATCAGCCCTAAAGGTGCTTCGACATTAAAGCCTACCATCTGCGCACCAACATACTCACCAACAATTTCAACAGCCGTACAATCAAAAACATGGCTACCACCATTAGCATCTGTTACATCTACATTGGCTTTTAGCCCATGAATACCGTCAGCGTCCACTTCATCACACATGGCCTCACCATTTTCACCATCAATTGAACCGGCACCAGCAGCGTATTTATAAAACTCATAACGCCGTGTTACTGTTTCATCACCATCTTGTAAATCGTCAGGCTTTCCCTCATCTATGCCTTTTTGAACATTGTCATCCGAGTTAGTTTGCAACAGTTTAAATTCTGTCTCTACTTCATCTGCCTCGCCGTTTGTCCAGTCAGGCTTGCCGTCATGATCATGATCCGCTCCGACCAAATCATCCAATGGCACGTCCTTCTTGTTATGGGATTTAGTTTTGATCACCTTAACCCATGAGGGTTCGCCGTATTTTTTATTGATGATAGGAGGGGCATCCACGATTTCAGGCACAACAGGAGCAGGAATCACGGCAACTACTTGAGCAATAGGGTTGTTTACCGGATCAAAGGGGACGCCCGGATCAACAAAGACAGGTTGCCAAATAGGGGCGGCAACACTTACGGGATTCGCTAAATCAACAGTCAGTGGCCCGCCGCCAGTGCCATCATCTTTTAACCAATGGTATTTAACTAATGCAGGAGCGCCATAATTACCAATGCCATAGTGTTCACAACCTTGATTTACTGACGGATCAGTACACGCGTGACCATCTGTTGGACCAATAGGGTTGGCAGCAGTTTCAGGATTGGTAAACTCCTTCCATTGACCACCAGCATCTTTAGTTTTTGCCGTATAACGAACAAAGGTTCGATACCCTGTAGCATCGGACTCTTCGCGAATTACAGGCGCTCCATAGTGATTCCAATCATACGTGTATGTTATTTCATTACTATGTACGCCTTCGAGTTCTATTTCGAAGCCGTAACATTTATGCCCCGTATTGTTAACAGTGTCGAAGTTACTGAGTTCACCATAAGCTGGTGTTGCCCAGGCATTGGGCGTAAGAGCCAATAAAACAGCTGCTGACAGCATGTGCTTTTTAATTTGCATGTTGATACCTAATTTGTTGCGTAGTTTGGGATAGCAATAGACATTGTTTTAAAAACGAATTATCCACATATTTCTCCAATGGTTAACGTTACCCAGATCTTCTCTAAAAACTTATTAGCATGATTCTTTTCAACTGAGCTTAGGAAGGAGAAAAACCTTGTCATTCGGGTAAAATTTAATCATCGGATTTAATAAGCAGTATTTAAGCCAAATACATTAACGTTTGAAATATAGGGCTTTTATTATTGAATAAGCCTATCCGAAACTGAGTGTTGTAAAAAAAGCTGACACTTTTATGGTTTTTTGCGATTTTTCTTTACACATAAATGAAACTTAGCTGGATTAATTGGCTAAAAATTCAAGCATTGAACTTTTAAAACCCTTATTTGCTGTGACTTTGGAGGCATTCTTAGATTTTTAATTAATATTTTCCACCCCCTTTGAAAGTGTAAAAAAACCTGACAATGTGTAGAGATCGCTTGATTACCAAGTCCAAACCAAGTGGTCTAGCCAGCAAATCGTTTGCGCAATATTGAAAATCAATCACAATTTCCTATAGGGGGTTGTGATTGATTTTTAGTGTCTTAACCATCCTCATCAGCTTTTCATAAAGCACATCCGGCGCGTAATTTTTATCATAATGCGCGCGGGCATTTTGCCCCATCTGAATTGCCTTGTCTGGATTACTGAGCGCCCATTCTAAGTTTTTCGCAAACGACTCTGGCGAAAGCGTTTCCGAGAGTAATCCCGTTTCACCAGTCAAAATTTGCTGAAAACTGATTACAGAACTGGCAACAATCGGTTTTGATGAAAACATCGCTTCAAGCAACACCAGGCCAAAAGGTTCAAACGATGACGGCACGCAAAAAATATCTATTGATTGGTAAAATGTTGAAGCATCTTTTACAAACCCCAAAAAACTAACTAGGGACTCGAGCCCTTCTTTTTTCACCAAACTCTTCAGTGACTCTTCCAACACGCCTGAGCCGGCAAGAACCAGCCGAAACGGGATTTTTTTGTTATTTAAAAGCGCACACGCTCGAATCAACGTTGCAAAGTTTTTCTCATCAGACAAGCGCCCCATTGCTCCGATAACCGGCACATCATTCCATTTTTTCTTAGTAGGAAAAGACTTTGCCAAATTACAGGTATTAGGAATGACAAAAATCTTGTCGTCTAAAACGCCTTGCTCTTTCGCTAAAGCAACCGAGTCAGGACGAAGCGAAATAACCGCTTCGTAAGCTTTCATCGACCAGAATTTTTCCAGATGAGCGATCCCAATCATTGGTGCGATGCCAGCCCCGGCAAACCGGGTGCGACTGAAAAAGTTATGCACAAAAATAACATCAGGCTGCCATCTTTTGATAAAAAACCGCATTTTTATTAGCGATAAGAGGCTTTTATTTTGCAGGCGTAAGCGGGTCAAGTGTGGATGATTTTTCTCAACACCCTCTTCATCATAAGCATTTTTATAGATGAATAAGACGTCGTGTCCCTTTTCCAAAAAAAGATTTGTATATTTGTATGCAACTTGTTCAGTCCCATAGGGGACTGCCGAGCCACTCAGCATAATGTTTACAATGCGCATTTAATGACTCTGGGCGAAGGATTGTAGAAGCGGGCCATTCTCGTGATATGAAGGCGCAATTCACAGGTCAACCGCAGCATGGCTCGGCTCCTACGATTATCGCCATAAAGATGATGCTGTCGTTGGAGCGAACTCGAAAGGCGATTAATGAACTTAGCCGAATCAATGTCGGCTTATTCTCCAGCAATCGACAGCTGTTCAACCAATATGGAACCGGTGCGGATGTTGCCGCGATAATCGACATCATTCCCTACAGCGACGATATTTTTAAGCATGTCTTTTAAATTACCGGCGATGGTGATTTCTTCAACCGGGTACTGAATTTGGCCATTTTCCACCCAAAAGCCGGCAGCGCCGCGCGAGTAATCGCCCGTCACCATATTGACACCTTGCCCCATCAATTCGGTGACCAATAAACCGGTATTTAATTCTTTTAACATGCCGTCAAAATCTAAGGTGCCGGGATCGATGGTCAAATTATGCACGCCGCCCGCGTTGCCGGTGCTTTGCATGCCTAGTTTTCGGGCTGAATAAGTGCCCAGCACATAACCTTGCAATATTCCGCCGGTGACAATGTCACGGGGTTTCGTTGCGACACCTTCGCCGTCATAAGCTGCACTGCCTAAGGCCGCTTTTAAATGGGGTTGTTCGTGGATGCGTACAAACTCAGGGAATACTTGCGAGCCCAAAGCATCGAGTAAAAACGACGATTTACGATACAAATTGCCGCCACTGATCGCGCCGATAAACGAGCCGAGCAATCCTGAGGCGGTTTCTGCGCAATACAACACCGGGCATTGCCGTGTGCTCAAACTACGGCCTTCTAATCGTCTAAGGGTTCGCTCAGCAGCCTTATTACCTATCGCAACTGCAGACTCAAGATGCAAAGCATTTCTGGCGACGCTGTACCAATAATCTCGCTGCATACTGTCGCCGCGCTGCGCTAAGACTGAACAACTTAGCGAATGCCGGGTAGCCGCATAGCCTTGCAAAAAGCCCAGGCTATTGCCCATCACCCGGATGCCTTGGTGAGAATTGACTGAGGCTCCCTCAGAGTTGCTGATTTCGGGATGAAAGCTGCGCGCCGCATCTTCACATTCGGTTGCCAAGGCAATGGCTTTATCAGCGTTGACATCCCAAGGGTGATAAAGCTCAAGATCCGGAAACTCTGTTGCCAGCAGCTGTTGTTCTGGCAACCCGGAAAAACTATCTTCACTGGTAAAGCGGGCAATGCTGCACGCCGCACTGACAGTTTCTTTGATGGAAGCAGGTGACAAGTCCGTCGTGCTAGCGGAGCCTTTCCGTTGACCAAAATAGACCGTCACTCCCAAACCTTGGTCGCAATGGTATTCAAGCGTTTCGACTTCCCCCAGTCGCACGCTGACAGACAAGCCATTATCTTGGCTTAAGCCCGCCTCTGCGGCAGTTGCACCCTGTTTTTTAGCTTCGTCCAATAAGTCTTGAACGGTATTTTTTAACTGATTTATTTGCTCTTGATTTTGCACGGTAGTCTCTGTGTTTTGTATATTGGGCTCGGTTTAATTAATCCGTATGACAAACTAAACGCTAGTTCCACCTACCGTTAATCCGTCAATTTTCAACGTAGGCTGACCAACACCGACCGGCACACTTTGCCCGTCTTTGCCGCAAGTGCCGACGCCGCTATCCAGTTCCAGATCGTTACCGACCATGGATACTTTGGTTAACACATCCGGGCCGTTGCCGATTAACGTTGCGCCTTTCACCGGGCGCGTGATTTTGCCGTCTTCAATCAAGTACGCTTCGCTGGCGGAAAACACAAATTTGCCTGAGGTAATGTCCACTTGGCCACCGGCAAAGTTTTTCGCGTACAGACCTTTTTTAACTGATTTAATAATCTCTTCAGGATCATGCTGACCGGGCAGCATGTAAGTATTGGTCATGCGCGGCATAGGCAAATGTGCATAGGATTCACGGCGACCATTACCGGTAGATTTAACCCCCATCAAACGGGCGTTGAGTTTGTCCTGCATGTAACCTTTGAGGATGCCGTTTTCAATCAAAATAGTTTGCTCGGTGGGCGTACCTTCATCGTCGATGCTGAGCGATCCGCGTCGTCCCGGCAAGGTGCCGTCGTCAACCACGGTGCATAAATCAGACGCTACGCGTTCACCTACGCGACCACTAAAAGCCGACGTGCCTTTGCGGTTAAAGTCGCCCTCCAGACCATGACCGATAGCTTCGTGCAATAAAATACCCGGCCAACCGGGGCCTAATACTACGGTCATATTGCCGGCCGGTGCTTCGCCCGCTCCTAAATTGACTAATGCTTGTCTGACCGCTTCTTTGCCGTAATTGAGGGCCCTATCCTGTTCGATAAAATAATTGTAATCGCTGCGCCCGCCACCGCCCATGCTGCCCTGCTCGCGGCGGCCGTTTTCTTCAACAATCACCGACACATTCATGCGTACCAAAGGCCGCACATCGGCGGATAACGAGCCATCCTGATTAGCAACCAAAATGTTTTCGTAGGTTCCCGACAGGCTGACAATCACTTCTTCGATGCGTGGATCAAGCTTACGGGTTTCACTATCGACAGTTTTTAACAAATCGATTTTTTGTAAGGTTGCCAATGATGGCAATGGGTTAACAATGGGATAATAACGCGGCCATTTCGCAGATTTGATCATCCCCATTTGTGCTTGTTGTCCGTGACGCACAATCGCTTTGACATTACCTGCCGCTTCCAACAACACCGGCAATTCAATCCGGTCACTGTAGGCAAAACCGGTTTTTTCCCCAGACACGGCTCTGACGCCGGCGCCCTGCTCAATACTATGACTGCCTTCTTTGATGATGCCGCCTTCCATCACCCACGATTCAGAATGACTCGACTGAAAATAAATATCAGCATCATCCACAGATGCGCTGAGCAAGCAGTTCATAATTTTTTCAATGTCGCCATCTTGCAATCCTGAGGGCGTGAGCACAGCTTGTCTGGCGAGATTAAGTAAGTCGGTCATAACGAGTGATTAGTATTTAAGGTAATTTATAACGGGCGACACGACACCCGAAGAACAAAGAATGTAATCGGCCTATTGTGTCTGTCAAGGCGGAGATTTCGAAAGCCGACTATTACCGTAATAGTCGGCTGGGAGTGCTTATTCTGGTTTCAAATCATCATGTAGGGTGTCATAGACACTTTGCAGCAGTTCTTCACTGGCATCGGGCTGTGTTTCGTTATAACCATCCTGGCTTGCAGCAGTACTTTCGTGCTGGATAGCCTTAGCGGTAACGATTGTTTCGTCGCCATCTTCTTCCAGGGTCAGTGTGTAATTGGCTTCACTACGCACTGACAGTGAGCCAGACGCCAGCTTGCTAAAGAATCCACCTGTTTTGTAGGCCACGTAATACAAGCCTTTATCTTGTTCAAAGTCAGTCACTTCGATACTGCTTTGCTTCAGCGCCAGTCGTAAACTCTCCCACGCCTGGTCCACAGGTTGCTTGATTTTTAACTTCGGCGGACTGTCTTCTGTCAAATAAACGACTTCACCGAGTCCTTTTTTACGCGGTTTCTTGTCGAGCGCACCATCATCAATCAGTCGATCTTCACCGGCTTGTTTAGTAATGGCTAGCGTGGGCGGGCGCTCCAAATTTCTAATATCGCGGTATTTTGAATTATCTGCACTGCAAGCGACCAGCATCAAACCAATCGCCGCATAAAAAAAATGTTTAGCTTTCATTGTTAATTACAAAAAACGACGATGAGTTAAAACAGGAAAGGCGCTGCGCACTTTTTCAAGACGATCATGATCCAGGTCGGCAACCACAAAACCACTCCCCGTCTTGTAGCAATCCAACACTACACCCCAAGGATCAATAATCATGCTGTGCCCAAACGTTTTCCGCCCATTGATATGAAAGCCGCCTTGATTAGAAGCAATCACGTAACACAAATTTTCAATAGCCCGTGCTCTTAGCAATACTTCCCAATGCGCAGCACCGGTTTCGGCAGTAAACGCGGAGGGAATGACTAGAATATCGAGGCCTTGTTGGCTCAATTTGCGGAAAAACTCCGGGAAACGCAGGTCATAACAAACAGACAGCCCGACCCGTCCAAACGGCGTGTCGATAACCAACGGCTCGTCACCTTGCTCAATAGAATTTGATTCGCGGTAAACTTCAGATGTACCCGGCACATCGACATCAAACAAATGCATCTTGTCATATCGTGCAACGCGATGGCCTTTGTCGTTATAAACCAAACAGGCCGCACGCACTTTATTATGCTCATTGCCAAATATGGGAATAGTACCGCCAACGACCCAAACACCATATTTTTTAGCGGCGTTAGCCAAAAACTCCTGAATGGGGCCGTTGCCAATAACCTCGCCAATTTTTATTTTATCGAGCTCATGTTCACCCATGAAGGCAAAATTTTCCGGCAATACCACCAGTTTGGCACCGGCTTTAGCCGCTTCGGCAATTAATTTACCTGCCTCCAATAAGTTGGCGCTAACATTTGGGCTTGATGCCATTTGTATGGCTGCACACTTAGTCATGTTGTTTCTCTTGTTGATTATTTTGTTGTTGTAGCCAGGAAAAGTCAGTTAAACCATTCCAAGTTTTTTGCAATAAACCATCGTTCTGATGCAACGGTATGATTTGCGCGTTACTCCACGCACCTTTTACTAAATACTGAGAGCCGAAGAAAAAGCCTTCCTGATTTTTCCCCGTCAGCGTTTGACCAACTAATGCCATAACTTTGCCCATAATTGTACCAGCTATAGGTACGGCATCGGCACTTTTGGGGGTGACATTGATAATATGTTCACCGGTACGATTAACCAAATCAGTCTCCCCAGTAATGGTGATTTTAGCCGGTACGGCATCGACGATTAAATCTTTAGTGATAGCCTTGCCATTAACTAAATCAAAATGGCCGGTGATGCTGTTAAACGTCATGCCTTCGCCATAGACATCGCTAAAATCCAGCTGTATGCGCTTCAGCCACTGCGCCACCGCCAACACCCCCAAGACCCTGCCAAAGCCGGGTTCGATACTCAAAATTCGGCCGTTCTTTAAATCAACATCAACCCGGCCGCGCAAATCGGCCAATGCAAATTGATAAGGGGCTGACGACCAATCCAGTTTAAATTCAACCAAGCCGCTGGTTTCGGCAAAATCCTTGGTAATATCCAGCTGTGCGAGCGTCCGGCTAGCTTGCGGCATGTCCAGACGTCCCTCTAAATGAGTCATAGAACGTAACCCGCGTGCTTTCCAGTCGCCCGTCAATTGCAGTTTTTGAGCACCGTTAGATAATTCTATATGCCTAAATCTTATACCGTCTGAGATGCGCTCAGTTTCCACAATCAACTGCCCAAAATCAGTCGCTTGCCACAACGTTTTTTGGCTCGTTAAGGTAAACAACGGCATCGCTTCAGGCGATAAATCTTGACCTGGAGTAGCGCCTATAGATTTCAGCTGTTTTAGCGCATTTAAGTCCAGGCTAGTCATATCAAGCTTAATAACCGCATTGGCAAGGTCATTTGGAATAAACACCTTACCTTTAGCGACTGCACTATCAATGCTCCCCACCCAGTCTTGCCCCAGATGTTTAAAGGTTAAATCAAACACCCCTAATTCAGCTGATTTCCATAATGCATTGGCGCTGTAAATCTTGATAGCCTTAATCCTAATAGCGTTATTATCCTTATTTTGCGCCCCCTTGCCGGGTTGTAGGAAGGCAAGTCCATTAACCCAATCTTGTAGCGGTAAGCGATCACGTTTGATTTCCAGCGTGACTCCCGGCTGTGGGTCTTGAACAGTGTCGCCATCGCCAACCAGCACATGTGCTGAATATAGATTTTGTTGCTTGGTATCCAGCAGCAGGGATGCTTTAAGCTGATTGTCATATTTTAATAACAGCGGCAACCTGGATTTATCTTCCAATCCTATCGATAGCGACAACGGTCTGCGTTGTTGTAGCGTTTTGGCAAGTCCACCCGGCAACTGCAATTCAACACCGGCAAGTACTGATTCCACCAGCAATTCGGGCGGGCTATCGCCATAAGGCAATGCCAGCGTTAGCTGGTAATCGGCAGTACCTTGGGCCACTTGACTCAACGGAATATTGAATTGTGTTTGCAACTCAGTTACACCGGCGCGGCCGTTAACGTTAACCGCTGTCTGGCTGGCCGTACTCTTAATGTTGATTTGTATCGGCTGCGCCAACGCTAATGCTCGTATGGTGTCACTATAAACACCCACGTCATTAAATTTTAAATCACCGGTAATTTTGCTAACGCGAAGATCTAATGCCTTAATGTTTAACTCGGCATTTTTGAGTTTGGCGCGGCCATCAACCCGGGTTTTCGCTTGTTCTATTAAAGGGATCGCAAGATCCAATGTCACTTGCGTGTTGCCTTGCGGGGTAATAGTGTCGAGTAGGGAATCAACAGGTGAATTCAGCGGCGTTTTTTGCATAAAACTGAGCACTTGGGCAATTTCGCCTTCAAGCTCGCCTTTGACTAATAAGTGTTTGCTGGTGTCCATGGACGGAATAGTCACTTCCGTCGGTTTAATAGTCAGCTGTTCTGTCTGCGCTTGCTGGATATTTACTTTTAAGCTATCGCGCTCAAACAACACATCGGCATTTAGATTGGTGAGATGTGGCCACTCGGGGTCGTAAGCCAACTCAAAATTTTCGCCGGTAAACAGCACCTCAAAAACGCCTTCGCCCTTGTTAAAAGGAAAATCTTTTAAATTACCGACAAACAGGGTTTCACCCTTGGCAATACGGCCACTGATGAAAGCATGGTCCAACCAGTTAAGCGTATCTGCACCCATCACCAATGCCGGCAAGAAATTGGGTACTTGCGTGACATCACCCGCAACAAAACTGTTTTGTAGATCAAGAAAAACCGGCGCGTTATTTTTCGGCAGCTTTAATCGGAAGTGATTAGTACTTTCAAAACTCATCGAGTTCAGCACCAGATTGTCACTGGACAACAGCCAATCTTGGTCGGTTTGTTGCCAGTTAACCGCCGCGTCAAGCTTAGCGATAGGCAATGGCGCACGAAACAAATCGGCAAAGCTGATCCAGCCGTCTTTGCTAGTGAGTTTTACAACGCCTTGTTGTTCAGTACCTTTAATTTGTCCATTAATACCGACTAAATTGGGTACTCCTTTGCCCAGGCTAGCGATGCTGAAATGATTAAACGCGCCATTAACAGCGAGCGTTTTTTGTTGTAAATCGGCAAACAAGGACACATTATCTAAAAAGCCTTGCAGCTGTGCTTGCTTAAGCTGCACCGCCTGCTGTTCCGAAAGTGGCGCAAAAAACGCCAATACATCAGCGACCGGTTGCAACCCCAAACGATCGATGAATAAACCTACATTTTTTAATGCCGAATCCGGCGTTAATTCAGCAGCTAGACTAAATTGGGACGCTTGTTTTTTTTCTGCCACAGCAGTATCTGACTTAATCAGATCAAGATGTTGAACGTTTACTAACCAACGATTATTAACCAAACTTAAATCAAATTCGGCATTGAGCTGCCGAGCAGGAAAGACAACATTATTGGCTCGACTGAGATTAAGTTGTTGCAGTTTGACATCACCGGCCAATTTAACCAATTTTGCCTGTTGCCAATCTGCCCAGATTTTAAGATTAGCAACGCCGGACTTGATCGTTACCCCTAATGGCAGATCAAACGCTGCGAGTTCAGGTAATTGCAGTTTTTTTCCGTCGACATACATCGCCCCGCGTGTGCCGGCAGGTTCAAATAAATTACCCTCCATATCCATAGAAACCGTTAAGGTCTCGCCCAGTTTTTTGGGTAATTCGGCAATCATATTTAACCGATGCCGTCCGCCATTATTGATAATGGCTAAATCCACCCGGTCAAATGCTAAAGGCTTGGCAGACCTGAACTCATCCTGCCAAGTAATGGCGCTGTGCAAAACTTCGTATTTTCCGCCTTGCAACAGCCATTGCGGCTGACCTTCACCGGATTTCAGGCCGACAATAACAATCTCGCCGTCCGCCTGCCGTTTAACTGTTAATTTCGCCCCCACCACCGTCACCCAGGCCGATGACAGTAGCTTTTGTTTAATCACCAAATCAAGCAGATTAAGTCCGAAGCGGATTTCACGAAATTCAATGGGGGATTTTTGACCGGGAAGCGGAGATAAAACGGCAATATCTTTGAGCACCAATTCGGGGCTAAAGCCGCGCATTTTTGCGCCCAACCGGCCAATTTGCACCGGCGCACCGACCACCTCAGTAAACCGTGCCGCCAAATCCATCTTGTAGTGCTCAATGCCAGACAACGTCAGTCGCACTGCCGTTAAACCGACCGCTAGAAGCAGCAACGACCAAAAAATGAGATGCCGAGTGGCACGGGTAATGTGATGAATCATTAATACAATGGCAAAGAAAGGATGTCTAAACAGCGCATCATGGTTATTTACCCCCTATCCTCACAGCAACACCACGTCATATTGTTCTTGATTATATTCAGCTTCGGCCCTGAATTTGATACGCACCCCCAAAAAGGCTTCCAGCTCTGCCAACATGTCGGCTTCTTCATCAAGCAGCATTTCCACGACTTCATTAGATGCCAGTACCAGCAATTTCTTGACGTTGTACTGCCTGACTTCACGGATGATTTCACGGAAAATTTCCAGGCACATCGATTCGGGGGTTTTCAACACGCCACTGCCGCCGCAGGTTTTACAGGGCTCGCACAAAATGTGTTGCAGGCTTTCCCGCGTTCTTTTGCGAGTCATTTCCACCAAACCTAAAACCGAGACTTCGGTAATTTTGGTTTTCGCCCGATCTTTTTCCAAATGCCGTTCCAGCGCTTTTAAGACCTGTTTTTTATGGTCCTCGCTGTTCATATCGATAAAATCGATGATGATGATGCCGCCGAGATTTCTCAGGCGCAACTGCCTGGCGATGGTTTGCGCCGCTTCCAGATTGGTTTTGAAAATAGTTTCTTCTAAATTGCGACCACCCACATAACCGCCGGTATTCACATCCACTGTGGTCATGGATTCGGTTTGATCAAACACCAAGTGTCCGCCGGACTTTAATCCCACCCGCCGCTCTAGGGCCTTTTGGATTTCATCTTCGACACTGTAAATATCAAACAATGGACATTCGCCGCTGTAATGCTCAATGACCGGCACAATGTCGGGCACGAAAATCTCCGCAAATTCAATCAGCCGTTGGTAAGTTTCCTTTGAATCCACGCGCACCCGCTCGATGCCTTCCTTATACAAATCCCGCAAAGTTCTGACACTCAACGGCAGGTCTTTGTGGATAAAAGTCATCGGCTGGGCGTTGGCAATTTTGGCTGCGATGGCTTCCCACAGCTTTAATAAAAACAACATATCGGCAATCAATGTCGTCTCTTCGACACATTCTGCGGCCGTCCTGGCGATAAAGCCGCCGCATTCATGTTCAAGCCTGAATGCTTCTAAGCAGGCCTTTAACCTAGCCCGCTCCGACGCACATTCAATACGCTGGGAGATACCGGTGCTGTTGGCGTACGGCATATAGACCTGAAATCGCGACGGTATCGATATTTCCATCGTCAAGCGTGCGCCTTTACTGCCTAGCGGATCTTTAACCACCTGCACGACAATATGCTGACCTTCATGCAGATAATGCTCAATATTTTCCGAGCCTTTTTGCTCCAACTCGCGTGCGCACAAATCAGAAATATGCAAAAACGCTGAGCGCGGTAAACCAATATCGACAAAAGCCGCCTGCATGCCAGGTAAGACACGGCAAACCCGACCTTTGTAGATATTACCCACCAAGCCGATCTGACGACCTCGCTCGATAATAATTTCCTGTAAGACACCATTTTCAACCACCGCGACGCGGGTTTCCGGAGGTGTCACGTTAATTAAAATTTCTTCACTCATTTGAATAACTCTATCCCTTTAAACAACTTTAATACCTTGTTTGGCCAATAGCTCAGCGGTTTCAAATAATGGTAAACCCACCACGCCGGAAAAACTGCCTCGGATTGATTCTACAAAAACCCCGCCCTGCCCTTGGATCGCATAACTACCGGCTTTATCAATGGGTTCCCCTGTATGCCAATAAGCCAGTATCTCAATTTCTGTCAATGTTCTAAAAGTAACTTCCGTAATACTCAAGGCTTGCCAGTGTTGCTGTCCGCGCAGTGATAATGCGGTATAAACTTGGTGTGTCTGTCCCGAAAGCTGCATTAACATTGCCAGCGCATCGGCCTGATCTTTAGGCTTGCCCATAATCATATCGCCTAACACCACTGACGTGTCGGCAGCCAGCACTGGTAAGGCATCGCCGCATTGCGCCACACAAGCCGCTGATTTTTCCGCTGCTAGTCGTTGTACATAGCTTTGCGGATCTTCGTTAGGAAATGGCGTTTCGTCCAGATCAACAGGATTAACAAGGTATTTAACGCGAATTTGCTCAAGCAATTCTTTTCGGCGCGGCGAAGCTGAGGCCAGGATAATTTGTGCAGACATTAGCGATGATACGGATGGTTGTGCAAAATGCTCCAGGCCCGATAGAGCTGCTCGGCAACGACAATGCGCACCAGAGGATGTGGGAACGTTAACTTAGACAAACTCCAGGATTCCCGCGCCATTTGTTTGACGGCATCAGCCAGACCTTCCGGACCGCCAATCAATAACGCGACATGCTGCCCGCCTTCCAACCAGCGCTGCATAGACTGGCTTAATTCCGGCGTGGTCCAAGGTTTGCCGGGAATATCCAAAGTCACAATGTGCGCGCCTTGTGGAATCGCCGCAATCATCCGCTCACCTTCGTCTCTAACGATTCTGGCGACATCGCTGTTTTTACTGCGTTTGCCCGGGTTAATTTCCTTAAGCACTAATTCGCACTCGCGCGGCAAGCGCTTGGCGTATTCTTCATAGCCTTGCTGCACCCAGCCCGGCATACGGTTTCCGACTGAAATAAGATGAATTTGCATGCGTTGCAGGATACAGAGAACAGGCTTGGCTTGCAATCTGACACAAACGCTGTCGAAAAATTGACACTTGCTAGCCATTACCTTGCGAAACCCAGTTAAATCAACACTGGCCCTATTTTTGCTTGAAACAAGATATTGCCAGACTCAAGGAATTTAGCCATGTTCCATTCACTCATTACCTATTTATTACTACTGACACTTTGCTCCTGCACGTGGAACAATCAACCATCTGAGCAACAAGACAGCTCATTACTACCCAACAGGGAAGAAACCGTCGGCTTTTTCAGTTCTGTTCACAAAACAGTCAGGGACACAGAGTTGGGCATATATGGACTTTTGTATGGCGTGCGTGACGGCTATGACAGTTTTGTTTACGACGTGCAAAAAGATTATTACCAGGATTACCAAAAATAACCTCACCGCCGCTTGCTACATTCACTGTCGTGAACTATATCTTGCAGCACCTTTTTAACCACCAATCCACTTAAAAACTATGAAAATAAAATCCAGTTTACTAGGCGAACAAGTTATCGACCCCAGCTCAATCATCCATTTTCCTAACGGCATTCCCGGCTTTGAAGATCAAACACGATTTAAGTTATTTCATCAAGAAGACAACCCGATTATCTTCTGGCTGCAATCGCTGGATGATGAACTCTTGACCTTTTCAGTGGCATCGCCGGCATTATTCAACATTAATTACAACCTAACGTTGTCAGATAAAGAAGAGCAAATCTTGGCATTAGACAATGCCGAAGACATTGTGGTTTTGATTCTGCTGCATAAAGATGAAGATAGCCAATCGCCGCAACAACCGACCATCAAAGGCTCGATAAAAGCCCCGCTCATCATCAATAGCGCCAAGAGAATTGGTTTGCAAAAAGTGCTCAGCAACGTTGAACAAAGCATTACCTTGGTTGAAACCGGTAATGAAATTGATGTGTCTGAAGGGGTTTAAAGCAGATCCAAACGCACACACTGCCGCAAATACTGCGGCAGTGTGTGGATACATCAGGCAGAAGCTGCCTGAACAGGAATAGAAGATGCGGTGCGAGAAACTTGATTTTTTTCGGTGAAATAAATCAATGTTGGTTTATGCGCAGCCGCTTCTTGCTCATTAACTGACGCATAAGCACACACGATAATCAAATCGCCAGGACAGGCCAGCCTAGCTGCTGCGCCATTGACTGAAAAAACTCCAGAACCGTCTTCGGCTCGAATGGCATAAGTTGTAAAACGCTCGCCATTGTTAATATTGTAAATCTGTATTTGCTCATATTCCCTAATGCCCGACAGATCTAAAATGGCGCCATCAATTGCACAGGAACCTTCATAACCCAATTCTGACCGGGTCACGGTGGCTCTATGTAATTTAGCTTTAAGCATCGTAATTTGCATAATAGGAACGCTGTTTACCTGTAACTAAGGACCGCGCATTATCCATTATTTGGCACAGCCCTTCAACAATTGACCGGTTTACTTGGTATCACTATTAAGCATATCTGAGCCAATTGATGCATTTTTAGCTTAAGAAAGTTATCAATCCGTTCCCGGCACACTGCTCAGCCAGTAAGTTTTATGCATACTGAAAAACCGACTGACATTACGCGGCAAGCGCTGGTGAAGTGCTCCGCCCATTTTAAAACCCAGCCATTTCAAGCCTGTCCGTAGCACGGCAGAAGGGAGCAACCAAAAAGCATGCGTCATTAAATAACGCATTTCTGAAATGACGAAGCGCAAACCTTCACCCGACGCCCCTCCAAATGTCTGTTGCAACCAGGGTGTATGAGTGTGAAACACACCAATATCGAAATAACGCTTAAATTCATCAATAAAGCCATAATCATGGGAATGAAACACTTGGGCATCCCCGCAATAAACCAGCTTCCAACCGTTCACCAGCATCTTGCCGGCAACAAAAGTATCTTCATTCATAATCGTGTCGGTCGGAAAACCGCCTACCTGCATTAAGACGCTACGCCGATAAGCAGAGAAAGAATTGGAGATAAATACGGTTTTAATGCCAAATCTTGAGCGATCTTCCAAACTGCGCACTTGGCTTTCGGCGGGGTAATTAAACAAGCGCGCATGGGCCCCAATTGGCCCGGCATCACGATGCGGCAACTGGCGTCCATAGGCCGCGCCGACGCGTTCATCCTCGAACACCGCCAGCAGCTTTTCGATAGCATCGGGACTGGCCAGCAAGGCATCCTGAGTCAAAAACACAATAATATCGGCTGCCGAAAAACCATTGACTCCGGCTTGACGGGTGCCGCCGTGATTAAACTCAGATTTTGAGATGACTTGCACATCAAAACCATAATTGCGCGCCAGCGCTGCTGTGTCGTCGCTAGAAGCCGAATCGATCACTAATAGATAATCCGGTTTTCGAGTTTGCTGCTCGAAGGCTTGCAACCAAGACTCCCAGAGCTTACCGGCATTTAACGTAGGAACAATAAGACCGACTTTACTCATAAGATGACCTTTTTGTTAATTGTTGCGGCAGATTAACGTGGCCAGGTTGCGTTAACACCTGCCAGACTTTATCGCCAAGCTTGACCGGATCGAGCTGCTGCTCGACATACTGCCGACAAGTGGCTGACATTTGCAGCCATTCGGCACGGTCCAAGGCTTGCGCTTTATTTAGGACATCAAGGACAGACGCCTCGTTTCTATCGAACACAAAACCAGCCTGAGCCGCTTGCAGATGATCCCAGGCCAAGCCTTTAGCAACCAATACCGGGCGTCCCACCGCCATCGCTTCGGCAACCACGTTACCAAAATTTTCACGCATACCGCCCGCTTCTTCAAGCCCTGAAGGCAACACCAAAAAATGACTGTCCGCTAACAATGCCATCACTTCGTCGCGTTGCAGATAACCTCTATAGCTGATAGCGCCTTGAGCCTGTTCGACCAGCGCTTGAAATTCTTCAAAATAGGCGCCATCCACGCTTCTGCCGGCGATCACCAATCGATCCAGCGGGCGACGAGTTTTTAACCAAGCCCGGATAAAGGCATTAATACCTTTCTCTTGCTGAACATGTCCCAGAAAGCAAAGTTGCATGCCTTCCTCTGCTGGATAGTCGGCAACTTGAAACTCGCGACTATCGATACCGTTCGGTACCAACAAAATCCGGGCATCTTTGCCCAGCACGTTGCGGACACCTTCCGCTTCGGTATCGCTGGTGCAATGCACGGCAATAGCTTTACGCAGGGTTGGAAACGTCAGCCAGCGATAGTACAGCCATTTATGCGGCTTATCCCGGCGTATCAAGTCGACATGTTCAGGCATTAGCCCACCATGCACAGCCACCATAAACGGCTTCCCTAACAAACTGCAGAAAATCGCCGCCAGCGTCGATGGCCAAGTCGCGATACCGTGGATATAAACCACCGGCGACTGCCAACATAATTTAAACAGCTTAGGAATAGCACCCAAACCAAAGCCCCAGCGCCTAAAGCCATAACAATTGTAAAGTTGAACATCGACCTGTTCACCAAGCTGCACGTCTCCAGACCGCAGCTTGCCATCAATCGACTCGTCCGAGGCGACCAATGCCATTTTATGTCCTCGCTCCGCCCACGCTTTGGTCAATACGCTGGCAGTAACGGATACCCCGCCGTAACCTTTAGCCGGGGGGATATGTGTGCTAACTATGCCTACTTGCAACTCACTACTCCTGAAATCATCTGAATTATTAAAGCCCACGATACTCACCTTCCATACGCCAAAAACCCTCGCCAAATACCAACAAGGTTATAAAAAGAGTACGCCAGCTTTTTTGGATTAAACAACACCAAGGCCAGCAGCATTTTTAAAATCGGGGCGATAAACATCTTGCGGATGATGTAATACCAAATAAACACGTCGCGCTGATTGGCGAATTTTCTGATATAGGCGCCGATGCCGGTCGAATACATCAGCATTCTTCCCGTTCCCAGTTTGTAATGATCTTTGTCCGGGTGATAAATCTTGATGTCCGGCGTATAGAAGGCGATGTTGCCGTCGCGTAGCAAGCGATACAACATCTCAAAGCCCTCGGCTCCGGAATATTTGGAGCCAATACCGAAATCGTGATCCAAATGTAACTGCTTGCCATCAATCCGGTTGCGATCAAAAAACTGCGTAAACTCAACGCCCATCATGCTAAACCGTGAAAAATAATGCGCTTTGGGACTGTTTACACCAATGCTAAAGCGGCTGGAAGCGAGATCATACGAGCCGGCAACCAGTATGGAGAGATTTTCACGGCTAGAAAATTCAGCAACCACCTTTGCCAAAACATCTTTGTCATAGGCACAATCGTCATCCGGAAACGCAATAATTCTGCCCTGTGCAAAGCTAATCCCGTAATCCCTGGCGCGCGCGTTACCGGTAAAATCCACCTTAATATGCTGCACATCAAGATTGCATTTAAACAGCTCAACAATCGCGTCGATTTTGCCGTCTTTATTTTGATCGATAATGATCAACTCAAAGTTTTTATAGGTCTGCAGCAATAGCGACTTCAAAAAGTCGGCCAATTCCAAGTCTCTGCCCAGCGTTGCTAATACCAACGACACTTTCATAGTCATCACCTTGCCTGTTGTCCGGCTTTTGCTTGCAGATAAATGGTGGCTTCGTACCAAGTAAACATCAACGCAAATTCCAACCCGCCTGCGCCGTCCAGAAAGCCGCCTCGAAACACGAAGTGATATAAAAACCGAGCCAGCACCCTAAGCCAAGACCGACCCAATAACACACTCAAGCGCCCACGTGTGGTCATCACCGCATTCGTGGTCGGCTTCAGCTGGACTTCTTGCGCGGCCTTATCAACATGCTTATGCATCCATTCGATGATCTCGCCATGATAAAAATAATGCTCGTAAGGAATATCGGAATAGCCGATGCGGCAAGTATTAACCACTGCTTCGCCGTGGCCGGTGTGGTTACGAACAAATCGAGTCGATTCCCTGCGCACCAGCCTGGGGTGATAAATGGGATAGCCTGGCGCATGACTTAAACGCTTGCCGCGCAGGTACAAAATCGACGGCACCATCAATACATCAAAAGAATCAGAGGTTGCCAATTCTGCTTCAAATCGATCGTAAAATGCCTGCGGATAAATTTCATCAGCGTCGATAAACAAAAGCCATGGCGTGTTTATCTCGCATTGATTGATGGCAAAGTTGCGTTGTTCGGCAAAGCCCGGCCATGGATTGACATAAATACGGCTGGCCCTTGTTTCAGCGAGAGCAATCGTCTTATCGGTACTTCCCGAGTCGACAATGACAATGGGATAGCGTTCAGGAATCGCCGCCAAACAGCGTGGCAGATTGGCTTCCTCGTTTTTGGTCAAAATAACAACAGTTAGCATGTGACTTATTTAGTAATTTTTAAATGAAGATAGCGTGTGTTTATTTCTTGACCGCATAAACGTTGATGTAGATACCCAAACCGAAGTAATGCATCAAGTTAGCAAACGGCGCTTGTAACGACTTCACCAAACTATCAACAACCGCAGCAGGTTTACCGGTCAGGCGCAGCCTTTTCGATAAGGCATTGAATGGCACGCGGGTTATTTGCTCCGTCTTAACAACGCGTAAACCATTGCGCTCCAACAAGGCTTTTAAGCCCTTGTCGGTAAAATAATTGACATGCTCCGGCACCCACAAACAGGCGTTATCCTTAGTGCCCAGCAATTTGACTAAAAACGAATTGTAATTAGGCACCGCGCAAGCCAACACGCCGCCAGTCGCCAAGAGACCTGCCACTTTACTTATCGCTTGATCCGGTTCCAGCAGATGTTCCAATACTTGCGACATCACCACCACACCAAACGGCTCGGTAGGTTGGTAATTTTCAAACATCACCGCAACAGGTTCGTCGTCATTTAACTTTCTGAACACGTCATTTTCGTATTTGCCGGGGTTAATACTGACTGTCTGATAGCCGGCTTTTTTAAGCGCCTGCGTGTAAAACCCAAAGCCGGAACCAATATCCAGCCCTCGGCGATTGCCTGAACTATTCAGTCGATTGGCTTGTAGGCTCATGCGCTCGGCATCCACTGTGCAATTGGGGAACTCAACTTCTCTAGCCAACACTTCTTCCAGCGTGATTGGTTTGGTCAATGCCTGACCCGAGTACTGATAAATCTCTTGCAACCATTGGCTGTGTGGCGGTCGATTTAAGAAGCCGGTACCACAGCTTTCGCAGCGGTAAATATGAAATTCTTTACGATTAGCGCTATCCGTATATTGATAATTTTTTTGCCGCCAGAAGCTTATTCTCTCAGCCCGACAAGCCACACATTCACGGATAAGGTCGCCATATATTTCTGAAACTGCTGATGCATAAGTCATAGTTTTTCTCTTTTAATCGGTTGTCTAAAAACTGTATTTAATTTTGCTATCTGTAGGAGCAGGCCTTGCCTGCGAAACAATCTAATAAAATCGCGGGCAAGGCCCGCTCCTACATACAAATTATTTTTTCAAGCCGTTGCGCTGCAGCTAGCGACTTCTGCCATATGCTCTTCATTGACACCATCAAGTCTTCGCCATGGCTTAGCCAACATTGCCAACACCATTCCCTCAACGCCAAAGTAAATCGGGTTAGCCATCGCAGCACCCACCAAGCCGTAATTTTTCACCATCAATGGCAAACAAATGGCTGCTGTTACCGCTCCGCTTACCCGGCCCAGCAATAACACCCGGGTCCGTTTATTCGCCAGCAGCGGTTGCGCCAGCACAGTTCCCAGTGCATGCAAGGCACAGCCAACCGCGATAGCAGGCATTAACTCAACGGCTGAATGGTAAGATTTTGCCAAAGCCCAAGCGGCGACCCAGTCCTTGGTAACCAGTAGTAACAACACGCCGATTATCCCTAAGGCCACTACACACGCAATCCATGTCCATAAAATCCTAAAGCTTTCTTGACACTGGCCTTGCGCAAAATGCTGAAAATAAACCGGTTGAAAGATGCGTAACAACACCATCGCGCTACGGTTAAACGCCTCGTTGACGATCATGTAAGTCGCAGCATATAAACCCACTTCCGCTGCGGTCAGTAAATAACCGATCACGTAACGATCGCCTAAGCCATTCACCCAAAAGATCAGTTCCATCGGAATCAGCGGCAAAGCATAAGCCCAGACGTCAGTTTTAAATTGCTTAGTAAGACTAGAGCGTTTGCTGTGCGGGGCATACGCACCTTGTACAAACGACCACAGCATATTCGAAATCAGGCTGGCGATTATGTACCCCAGCAATACCCACTCAACCTTGGCTGCGCCCCACCACACCAATGAAATTGCCAACAACGGCCGCAAAATACTATCGCTGGTTTGCCACAAACTGGCACCGCGATGCCTACGTTCGCCGATCAACAATTGGATGCCCAACTCGCGCCGCACAGTCACCGCCAGCAGAATCCCCGCCAGCATAAACAGACCAATATCGCTATGCGTGAAATAACTGTAAGCCGCACCGCCCAGCATCAACAGCCCTATCGCCAAGGTTGTAGAGCGCGCGGCCAAACTAGACACCACCGCATATAAACCGGCGCGCTCTTCAGTATTTTGGCATTCCGGCTGCAGTCTCATCCCGGCGCAAATAAAGGGATAAGAAAACAACGCCACGCCCAGCGCGACAAAACCGTTTAACAACGCGACTTGTCCGTAGACATCAGGTGTGACCAGTTCGGTCAAAATTCGGGTGCCTGCCAATAACGCGATAGCGGACGCCAGTTGCCCAAACAACGCCCAAAAGGCATCGCCGAATAATCGTCTTTTTGTTGAACCAACGGACATAGACGCTTTCATTAGTAAGATCTCTGGTAACTCACGCCGGATGCGTCATGTATGGGGTTTTCTGCAATTGCTTTAAAGTTGGTGCCCAACACCATGCCCCACATAAACATCAACAGCGCATTTTGCGGAAAATATTCCCACATATTAAAAGTCAGTCCGGCAACAAGGATGAACATGATCACCAAGCCCTTTTTAGGGTGCGTAGACACGCGAGTCGTGATCCACAAAAAACCGATGTAAGCCATCACACCCACCAAGCCGTAACCGTTCAGCAAAAATAAATACAGACTGTCAGAATCGAATTGACCCGGAAAATGTTCGGCACCAAACAAAATATTAATAGTGTTGGAGCTCAAGCCCAAGCCCCAGCCAAACAACAAATCCATCGGGTCATGAATGTAATTGGCAAATATTCGTTGCCATAAATCTATGCGGCCGTCTTGAGTGGGGTCGGCATCGTCACGACCACTGAGCAATGGGCTGGACGCCAGCAATAACGCGCCCACGGCCAGTATTGGCGCAGGCATCACCACGGCCCAGCGGTCACGAGGCCGCAGTGCCGCAACCAGCTGAAAATACACCACCAGCAACGAGCTGATGAATGCGGTGCGTGAGCCGCTCAGCAACGCCAAAAACACACTCATCGCGATCCATTTGCGCATGCCCGGCACCAATGCGAACAACAGCGCGCAGGTCGCCATGGTCGCGCCAAACAGGTTGGGGCTGACGAAAGTACCGAACGGCCGTCCGCCGCCCAAAAAAGATACTCCGAACAACGGCGGCGCCCACAAGGCCTGGGCTATCGCCAGCACGGCCTGCAACGCTATGTAATATCTAAGATAATGCGCGAATTGCGTAATCACATGCTCACCCGCACCTAAGCGGGCAGTGACAAAGCCAATCAACGCCAGCGGCAGGTATTCAAAAATCCGCAAACCCGCCATCGGCACCACTAACGGCAAGTCCAGATACAAGGCATAGCCCACTTCAAACAGCACATAGGTGGCGATAGCCCCCAAAAATGCCCACACCGAGCTGGACATCGCGCCGCGCCGCAAGCGTGGTTCAAAAAACACATAAGCGACGAGCACCAACAACATCAATTCACGCAAAATACGCAAGCCGAAATCCTGCTCGCCGTAGACTTCTTTTATCCCTAACCAAGCCGACTCGACCTGGGGCAAAGCAGCCACTGTTGACGCACTAACCAGCGCGAACAACAATACCGGCAGGTCTTTTTCCAGGCGTATTCTCATTTTAAGCTTGGACCTTGTCTTCAGTTTCTTCGGCTTGGTCTAACACAGGTAAATAGTCAGGCGCTTGGCGTTTGCCCAACCAGTCGCCCACGGCTTGATAACCTGCCATCAACATCGAATCGTTTTTCGGCTCCATGTCGCTACGGTTGTAGGCGTAGCCGTAATAGGGGTAATACGATGAACCTTCTTTCATGTCGTTAATAATAAAGCCGTTCGGTTTGATGCCGACTTGTTGAAAACGCCTGAAGCTGACTTCCAATTCTTGCGCGGTGTAGCGGCCTTCTTTAACCACTAAAAACGTCGCATCAGCATGTTTACCCATAATCGCCGCATCGGTAGCACCCAAAATCGGCGGTGAATCGATCACGACATGGTTATAAAAACTCTTCAACTGCTCCAAGGTTTCTTCCAGCTGGCCGAGCACCAACAATTCCGACGGATTCAGCACCATACTGCCGCGCGGTATCAAGTCGATGCCAATATCGGGCAAGCTGACAATCACTTCGCCTAAGGTCGCTCTGCCTGCCAGTAAGTCAGAAAGACCAGGCTGTTTGTCGACCGCAAAGGTTTCATGCAGACGGCCGTTGCGCATGTCGGCATCAATAATTAATACCCGCTTTTTGATGCTCGCAAGCAACGCCGCCAAGTTGGTGCTGACAAACGACTTACCCATGCTCGGCGCCGGGCTGCTAACCATGATGACTTTGCTTTCACTGCTGGCTAAGGTCGCTTCCAGCGTGGTGCGCAGACCGCGCAACGATTCGACGGAAATATCCAGCGGATCCTGGCTGACCAGAATACCGGCTTGACGTTCCCTGCCCCCATTGATCAGGCGTCCTAACTTGCGTTGTTTTTTGCTATGCGGAATGGCCGCAAACAACGGCAGACCCACTTGATATTCCAGCAAGGCCGGATAATTGTCGTGACGTTGTAAAGAATGTCTCATGAAAATTAACGCCGACCCCAAGCTCAGTCCCAACAAGCTGGCGATAGCCAACATCAATCCGGGCTTTGGCCAATACGGTTTTTCCGGAGTGACTGCAAAATCGACGATGCGCGAGTTGCCGAGTGAGCCAGCCGCGGCGATGCGTTGTTCCTGAGCGCTATTCAATAGCGAAGTATAAAGCTCAGTATTCACTTGCACATCACGCGACAGGCTGACCACGCTTTGTTGCGTGCGCGGCAGGTCTTTAATGCGTTTTTCTAGCGCCCCCAATTTGCCATTGATACGCTTGATTTGCGTGTTGGTGGCAACCATGTCGGGATGCGCGGACTCTAAGCGTTGGCTTTGCTCGTCGTACTTTTGTTTGAGCTGAATGCCCATGGTCTCCATTTCGGCCGCCTGTTTCAGCAGGATTTCAGCTTCAGCAGAGATGTCGACTGCGCCATGTTGCTGGCGGAACGCGCTCAAGCCTTGCTCTGCCTTTTCCAGACGTTCCTTAACAACAGGTAACTGACTTTCCAAAAACGCCAGCTTTTGCCCGGCTTCGGCTGATTCCCAATTTACCGTCGCGTTAACATAAATATTGGCGATGTTATTCACCGATTTAGCCAGTTGCTCAGGATCACTACCTTTAAGTTCAACACTCAAAATATCGGTATCTTTGGATACTTCCTTAACGGCAAACGCTTTTTGCAAGGTTTCGATAGCAGCCAACGACGTCTTGCGGACCACTTCAAAATGCGTGCCCGGATGCGCCTCGAAGGCATCAAGCTTAATAGCAACCGGGATAGACTCGCCGATGTCGGCAGTGACCGACTCACCAATCCGGCCTTCAGCCAGCTCTTGGCCTTTTGGGCCAAGCAAGCGGAAACGACCGGAATCTAATGCTTCCAGGGTGAATTCTTGATCCAGATAACGATCCGGCACAGTAAAGTTGGCAACTTTTATCTTTTCACCGCCCCACGCCCAACTGCTGAATCCCCACCATGCATCGGCAACGCCATCATGCACATCATGCCTGCGCGCCAGCGTTTCGCCGATAACCGGAAAATAGCTTGGCGAAGCTTCCACCATCAAGTTCAGATCTTCTACCACTTTGCCGAGCACGGAACGAGAGCGCAGGATTTCCACTTCCCGCTGTGCCCTTGGACTGTCTGCTTCCGCAGGCGCTTGATTGGCATCGCTACGCAGTGTGGCGGATAGCAGCGCTTTGTTTTTGTCGATCCTGAGCAGCGCGTCCGCCTTGTAGGTGCGCGGTGCCAACACTAAGTAAATCGATGTGATAAACAGCACCGAAATCAGCGCGATAAAAATAGTTTTTCTGCCTTCGAACAGCAGGTCGAGATAGTCGCGAATACTGACGCCTTGTTCTTCAATCCTGGATGGATTAATCGGCGGCAATGGTGTCGCTTCATTTTGTGAATACATGTTCATCCCCTACCTTTACATTCCCATCATCGCGGCTTGCGACATGATGGCGGTAAATGAGCCCGGTAAGATCTGGTTCAGCACTCGCGACCATTGCGTCACGCCAGCCGTACCCACGAACAAGGTGTCGTGTGCCTGCAAGGGAAATTGATCAGCCAAAATCATCGCGTCGGGTGATTCGCCATTCAGTTGGAAAATCTCCGGTTTCATGTCGCCTGCACGAAGTACGTAAATATCGCCGGGGCGAGAAGTATTGAAGTCAACCCCGGAAGCCTCGGCCAGCGCTTGCGACAGACTCATCCGCCCCTTGTTGATTTGGATGGCCTGCTGCCGATTAACCTCACCCATCACAAAGACCTTGTTGTCTTTTTGATCACCGATGTTCAGCACGTCGCCTTCTTTCAACAACAGGTTATGAGGTGTTTGGCCTTTTTCGTATAACGACTGCACATCCAACTTATAAAGCTTGCCGTCACGAGCCAGTGCGACGTTATTTAAGTCAGAGTCTTTAGTTGCGCCGCCGGCGCGGGTGATGGCTTCAGCAACCGTCAGCGGTGTTTCGTTCATGGTTTGCACACCAGGCGTGGTCACTTCGCCAACCACTGCCACTCGATGCGCCTGGAACGACAACACCCGAACATCAAGTTTGACCTTTTTAAAGTATTTAGACAGCTCACGCGTTAAATCTTCACGCACTTCAGTGACGGTCTTGCCGGCCACATGCATGCTACCGACATACGGGTAATACAGGTCGCCATTTTCATCAACCACTTTACCGGCCAGCTCAGGCATGATTTTTTCACTGCCGGGATCATTCAGTTCCGGATGCTCCCACACGGTGATTTGCAAACGATCCTGCGGACCAATCCGGTAGGTGGCTTTCATGGGATCGACCGGCGGCAGATTGTTAACCGCCTGATGACGGGCTGCTTCTCTTTCCATAATCAGGTCGGCGGTAATCGGCACGATGCGGGCTTTCTCTTTAACCAAATGGCCGTCTTTCATGGTCGGAAACTCGATTTCAGACAAGCCGTTATCGGTGTTCATATCCATGCCGGGTGCCAGCGCACAGGCCGACAGTACAGAAACAAACATGATGGGAATCAATTTAAACATAGTAAACATTTCCTCAGTATCTTTAGGTTTCCCCTCTTTGAAAAAGAGGGGTTAGGGGAGATTTTTTATATAAATCCCCCTCGATCCCCCTTTTTTAAGGGGGAGGTATATTGCTTTCCTTAGTAAGCATTTTTATTGATAAAACCGGTCAGCAGCGTGCGAAAGGCAATTTCTAAATCAAACCAAATCGACCAATGCTGGATGTAATATAAATCGTGTTCGATACGACGGTTTAAGTCGGTGTCGCCGCGCCAGCCGTTAACTTGCGCCCAACCGGTGATGCCTGCTTTGACCATGTGTTTTTTCATGTAGTTAGGCACTTGCTCTTTAAAGACTTCAACAAAATCAGGACGTTCCGGACGCGGCCCGACCAACGACATATCGCCTCTGAGCACATTAATCAGTTGCGGTAATTCGTCCAGACTGGTCCGGCGTAAGAAGGCACCAAAGCGAGTCGCCCGTTGTTCACCGGGCTTAGCCCATACCGCGCCGGTTTTAGCTTCAGCATCTACCGGCATCGAACGGAATTTTAAAATCGTGAAGGAACGGTTGTTCCAGCCCACCCGCTCCTGCCGATAAAACACCGGGCCGGGCGAACTGAACTTGACGCCGATAGCCAGGAACAACAGCAATGGGCTGATCAAAGTCAAAATAATGAACGCGAAGAATCTATCTTCAATCTCTTTGATATAACGATTAATGCCATGCAACGGCGACACCGAAAAATCTAACGTCGGAATACCCGCTACTGTGTTTAAACTAAGGAATTTACTTTGTTTGAACGCGAAGCAATCGATCACCAAACGGATGCTGACCGGCAAATGCCGCAATTGATACTGCGCGCGTTCTGCCAGTGATTCACCGGGAAACGCAATCCATACTTCATCAATGGCTTCTTTAGTAACGATGTCGGTAAGATCTTGCAAACTGCCAAGTCGCGGCAAAGTCGAATCAGCCACCGCTTTGCGACCTTCGGCACGGTCATCGACATAACCGATCACGTGCAAACCTGCCCAGTTTGACTCGTTCAACTGCCTGCTCACCGCCACCGCCATCTGGTTTAAACCAACCAGGATGATACGGCCCTGAGACCAACCGCGAGCCCGCAATAATTGCAGAAGCTGAGAAAGCAGGAAGCGTGCAGTCAGCACAAACAACAAGCCAAGCCCCCACCAAGTGATGATCCAGCGGTAACTGGAACCAAACCAAAAGTGCAACCGCACCAGTGCAACGATAGAGATAACCGACACAATGGCCGATACCCATGCCCTGACGATGCGCGGAATTTCGCCGCGCATCGCATCGCTACGCCATGGGCGATAGACCTGGCCGATTTCGAAAAAGATAATGGCCGCCAAAATACCCAGCGCAATGACGATCCGATAATCCTGATCGATAACAAACTCGCGCAGCCAGTAATAATGAGTGACCCATGCGGCGCCCAACAACATAGTGATGTCGATAAACCGCAGCAATAAAATCACCGTGTGACCGTATTGCTTAAAGAGCCCGTTGAAAATGTTTCCAAACCCGAGTGGCATATTCGCTAAACCCCTGTTCTGTTGTGTTCAATGATGAGCGGCAAAACCGTCACCCCCAAAGTTTGCGACCTGCAAAATGCAGATGTCGCGACGATGGCGTAGAGATTACAGAAGCAAGATGAGAGCAAACCTAGAGGTTTGATTAAGATTTGATGAAGATGGGGTTAGGATTGGATGAGGGTTACCCGGAGTAGCTTTAATTACGTTAGTTTCTGTGGTTATTCTCCATAACCATCATCCTCAATGCCCCCAGAAGACGCTGTCCAATTTGGGGGATAAATCCCAAGATTAACGAAGCGCTGAAAACTCGAATATGGCCAGTGGCTGGGATGAGTCACAAGCCCATGCTTAACAGGATTCCAATGAATGTAATCGCAATGTTTTTCAAAGTCCTGATCATCGCGAATTTGGTGTTCCCAATAGCGCGGTTGCCAAACGGTTTGCGCCCGTTTACGTTTTTGGAAAGGCGTCGGGGCAGACTTATAGAGATCCGGGCAACGGCGGGTGAAATAGTTTTTGATAGCATTCCACCGCATTGGATAATCCTTATCGCCTTGCGGCAAAGTCAATATGCAGTGCAGATGTTCCGGCAGCAGAACAAAAGCGTCGATAGTAAAAGGATGTGCTAATTTTACGGTTCGGAACGCCGTCCGTAAGAGCTCAACATTATCCGGTTCACAAAGAAATTTGCGTCGCCGATAAGTCACCACAGTAAAAAAGTAAGAGCCTCCAGGCGTTTGAGCGCGACGGTAACGCAAAGCGGAAATCCTTTAATATTGGACGGGAAAAATCTAGCGTAGGTCGGGTAACAGCTTTATCGTTGCCCGACGTAATGTTATTCGAAAATAAAAAACCACAATCCAGCCTAGTAGGTCGGGCATGCTGTTTATGCCCGACATTTCAATATTACAAATTTGGCAAGGGTTTTCGCGTTTGCTGTTGCCATTCTAACATCTTGCATTGCAATGTCGGGCAACGATACAGCTGTTGCCCGACCTACGTAATACTTGCTCTCTCGGCAATCGTTCGCAGGCAAGACCGGCTCCTACAGCTTCGAATAGTTACCATTTTTATTGTCTGGTAAGACTCTCATAATCAGCTTTCGGCAACACATAAACCGGGCTGGCTGAGATTGGAAAATTTGCATTTCCGGAAGCGTCGACCTGCAGCTCCTGTCTGTGCCCCACCACATCCACCAACAGCCAAGCTTTACCCGGATCAAGCTTAAGCTGCCAATTGCTATACACCTCATCGGCCCGCCAGATCATGAAAGTGTCTCCGAAGTAAGCCGCCTGGATATTGACGTCTTTGGTATCGAAAGCTTGATATGGCAAGCCGTCGATTAAGGCGCTGGCTGTATACATGGCTGCCTCGCCGGGCTTGTGGCCCATGGAGTAATCCCAAATCCTGCCATAGGCCAGGTCGTATTCGTGGCCTATGCAAAAAGCCAGCCCCAAATAGTCGCTGCGGCTGTTGACCCAAGCAATGATTTTCGCAACTTGTTCGGCTTGCCAGCGGCGCCCGGTCAGGCCATGCATGGCTTTGGCACCGGTTTCGCCTAGCCAGAACGGCAAGGTGTTTTTTCTGCCCAGACTGGTATAAGCGGCCAGCACGCCGCGCTCGTCCTCATTCGAGCCGTTGCCGATCGGCCCTCCGAAGCGTGGCGATTGTTGTGGATAGGCGTGGACGTCCCAGGCATCTTGATATTTATCCAAGCCCAGCTGTAAGACCTGTTTGAACCAATCGCCTTCGCCAGACCGCACCAGACTACCCCCGAGGTAATGGGCGTCGCTGCGGGCTTTATGTGCCTGTTCATATTCCCATTTGGCCCGCTCGACCCAATGCGCGGGGTCGCGGAGCTTTTGCCATTCCGGCTCGTGGCGGATGTCGATTTCGTTGGTGGCTTTGAAGAAACTGGTAAATTCTACAGCCGTGCTGATGAATTTTTGGCCGTCGGCAATATTGTCGTTAAGCCAGGAACTATCGCCGGAAGAGTCGGCAAAGAAGACCAAGCCGCGTTGTTTTGCTTGCTGCCACTGTGGTTGATACTGCGGATCGAAACCTGGATAGCTGCCAACAGTTTTGTAAATCCCCATACGCTCCAGCCAGTCGAAATAGCCGCCTGCTTGCTGAAAACTCTTGTCGCCATCGGCCATGGCGTAATAGTCATTGTTCCAGAGTTTTTTCTTATCCAATCGCTGCTTTTGCTCGGCGACTTCGCGCACGACCGAGAAGCCGTCGGCGGGATAGTGCATGATCAATTTACCGTCAACGGTATACAAGGATGGATAAATCGCGTAATAGCCGGAATCGGCGATTTTGCCGAACTCTGCTTCAATTTGGCCGGGAAACAGACCGCTGAGTTCTTTTACCGCAACCTCGTTGCCGCTGTAGTCGACCAGACGCAAGCGCAGCTTCGCTTGAAAGCGCGGCAACGGCGCAGGTAAGCCGGTTTCTTCCAAAATCGGATGCCAGCGCATGTCGACTTTTAGCTTGAGTGCATCACCCGGATGCGGCAGATTGGCTGGGGCATCGACAAAAACCACCGGCCGCAATTTGGCGGCGATGCTGTTAAGCGCGAGATCGGCGCTAGGATCAGTCAATTGGGTTTTAATCGAATCTAGCGGATGGCCTGCCGGATCGGTAAACACCCCCGCAAATTGAAAGCGCTGGCCTTGATCATGTTGCATCACCAGTTTGACCAGCAGGCTATGCCAGCCTGGGCTTAGATTAAGTGCGGCAACTTGCGGCGCTTCAGTTTGATCCGACAACGCGGTTGCCACCAGGCCTTCGGTGGTCAAACCGTGAAGCAAGGTCTTTATTTTCTCGCCAGCAGAGCTGAATCCGGCCGGTGGATTTTGATCGTCAGTCAGTTTGAATGACTGTCCATCCAGCCATCCAGCGGTTTTGATGCCGGATTGTTGCAAATGCAGCAGCGCCTGAGTGGGTTGGTCGACATGCAAATAAAGCTGGGCATAACCGCTACCGCGCGACCAGCCGTAGCTGTGTTGGGTGCTGGGCTCGATAACTGCGACGCCATTGGCTTGGGTCGGTGCGATCTGCCAGCTGCGCATTTCCCCGCCCATCATTTGCAGACTGAGGTAGGGTTGGCTGGGATTTGGCCGTAGCACGGTTTCGGTATCGAGCCCGAGTATCGAAACGCCTGCTAAGCCGTCTTGCAAGCCGCCGACCAGCCATGCTTCCGGCATACCCGCCTTTAGCGGTTTTGCGGCGTCACCTTGGACGACTGACGGCATGGGCATCGCACCGAATTTGTCGGGATCGGTGAGAAATTTGGCGACATCCGCTTCGCTTTTAGGCGTGGACAAGACGCCGATCATGCCGTAATGATCATCGGTCATCACCGCCGTGGGCAATGCAGGAAGGTTTAAGCTGCGAGCTAACGCTTCGGCATCCGGGCCAATCAAATAAGATACCGGGAGTTTGTCGTAGTGTGGCCGAGCGGCATCGGCAGCCAATCCGCGAAACAGGATTTCATCCTTGTCGCCTTCGCCGTCAAGCACAAGCAGACGCTGCTGGGCATTCGGCACGGCCTTCGTCAATGCCAGGAAACGATTCCGCGCCTGGGCCTGTTCGGCGTTCATCCAGTCACCCAATGGCGTCTCCAGTTTCAGCAAAAACGCACCAAAGACTTTGGCGCCATCGGCTTTGCCGGTGTTGTTGATTTCCAGCCAGCGATCGCCCGGCAACACGGTGACGGTAGTTGGCGATTGCAGCCATTGATATTCCCACGGCGTGGTGTTGGTTAATGCAAAATCGCCGCGTGTCGCTAGTTGTTCCGGCTGACTTCCAGCCTTGACTGTGAAGTGTTGCGTAACCTGAGACACCTCACCGCCGCTTTTGTAGCGAGTAAACACGCGGTACTGTCCGGGCACAATCGCCGGAATCAGTTCAAAACGAAAATTGGCGTCCCAGCTGCCGAAGCCCTGATGAAAAATCTGTACTTCATCTTTTTCGGTCAGCACAGATTCAGCCCCCATCCCAGCAGAAGCAGTGCCTAATTGAACTTGCAGGCTGTTATCTTTTTCGACGGTGGCAAAAGCCGGTGCATTACCCAAATCCAGCAGCACCAGCGGTTTGTCTGCCGACCCGGTTGCAGGCAGCGCGGCTAATGGCGGCGCCAGCAGAAAAGCGTCAAAAACCTTGGCATCATGTCCCGCGCCGCTATCGCGCACCTCGATGACAACATCGTCGGCCTTAAGATTGACCGGCACTTCGGCAGCTATCCAGGCATATTCCCAACCCTTGGGTTTCATGGCTAAGGTGCCGCGCAGTTCCAACTTGGATGAATCAGGCCCGGCCCAGACTTCGAAGGTCTGCACGCAAACATTAGGATCGCCGCCCTGCCGCCAGCGCGCCCAAAAAGTGTAGGATTTGGCCGGAAAGCCTGATTTAAGATTGAAGCGGAAATTAACTTTCCAACTGCCGAAGCCGGGATGCAACGAGCTGATTTCATCCTTGTCGATCTGAATCGAAGCATCGCCCTCATGCGCGGAAACTTCCCCGTTAACTACTCGCATGATTTTGTCATCAATACCAGTCGATGGCGGCACACTGCCTAGTTCAAGCAGTAACGCGGGATTTTCAACAGTACTTTTAATCGGCAATCCCGATAAGTCAGCGGCCTGCACCAACTGCACGGCGAAAAAAAACAAGGGCAACAATGGCTTCATAACTTATGAAAAATAGGGTGAGGGGATAAGCGGATACGCTCGAGACAGGCTAAGCGATACAAAACAAAGTGTGTATCATAGCGACTGCTCAGTCAGGCTAGCCAGCGGCAAACGGGATATATTAGATCTGCGTTTGGGTTTTTCGCTGTCGGGAAAAGATTTCCAAGCAGCACGACACCGCCATTGTTTATTGAAGAACAGATTATTTTTGACGCTCAACCACGGACATCAATGAAAGAGTTTATTACCCAGACTATTCAAAAACTTTTCAAAAAACCGGATTTATCAGATAGCTGGTTTGCATCCCTATTTAGCAGGATGAAGCTGCAAAATTTTTTATCGTTAAAATCCCTGATCGTTTTGGGCTTTGTAATTGCCGTTATTCCGCTGTTTTTGGCGGTCATGTACGCAGCTTTTGGTATGCGCGAAACGTCTGCATTGGGCAGGACTATTAATTCGCAAGTCTTTGAGCAAACCAAAACGATACGCCTAGTTTTACAAAAAACCTCCGACATTGAGCGTAAGGCAAGATTATTCGTACTGCTGTCTGACCCTGCGCTGCGCCAGCCGTATGAACAGCAATCGTATGAAACGACTCGGGCATCGTTCAAGCAAGCCTTAAATGAGTTACTCAAGCTCCATGTCGACAACAAAATCGCGCTGCTGGTTAACGAGTTATCGGAAAAAGAAAATCTGATTTATCAACAAATCATCAATTCGGCAAATGAGAACAATCTTAAATTGCCCGTCGATGAAGCCTTTCAAGGCTTACGCGAATCGTCTGCTGAACTTGCGCGCGAATTTGAAAACCATGTCGATCATGAATTCAATGAATTGCGCCAGGAATCGGAAGCCCTGGAACAAGGCCTACTCGTTAAAGGCGCAGTGCTGCTGGTGATTTCATTTATTTTTATTGTCATTTTGCTGGCCGTGCTGTCTCGATCATTACGGCAACTGGACACTTCGATTCGCCGTTTGGGTTCGGGTGAACTCGAAGAACCTGTCGTAGTTACCGGCCCAGCCGACCTTCGTTATCTGGGCGATCGACTGGAATGGCTGCGCACGCATTTAATGGAGCTGGAACTATCTAAGCAGCAGTTTATGCATAATGTCGCACTGGAAATCGAAGCGCCGCTGGCCAATATTCGTGAAGGTGCGAAGCTGCTGGTTAATGAAACCGGCGAGGCACCGAATAACGCGCAACAAGACATCGCACGGCTATTAAGCGCCAATGTTGAAAAGCTGAAAACAGTGTCAGAGGAATTGGTTCGCTACAGTCAAATCAACTCGAAACCGGCGATGAAACGCAAGGAAACCGTTAATATGCAGGCCTTGCTTGAGTCCGTTATCGAGGAGTTTCAATCACAACTGCAAGCCAAAGCGATTACCCTAAAAAAGCTGCTCAGACCGGTGGAAATTTCCGGTGTCCATGAGCAGTTGCGAAACATCATCGAACAGTTGCTGTCGAATGCGGTGAAATATTCACCCGCAAACGGCGAAATCCGCATCATGTTGCGCAGTTCAGGCACACAAATGGAATTGGAAGTTGAAGACGAAGGCCCCGGCATCGCTCCTGATGAACGTGCGCATGTGTTTGAGCCCTTTTACCGTGGCAAAGATGCCCAATCCGGCGATAATGGCGATGGCCCTGGCTTAGGTTTGGCGATTGTCAGAGAATATGTTGCCAACCATCAGGGTAACGTCGATATTATTGACGCCAGACAAGATCAAAATGGCGCCCGCCTGCGTGTGCAACTGCCGCTCTCGGTCTAGCCTGAAACATTTACACCCATTTTCTCTAACCCGTTATTACACTCTATGCAAAAAACCAGCTTGGCGTTGACCCTTTTACTGTTAACGGGTTGCGCTCATTACGATTATGATTGGAATCAAGGCGCAGGCTCTTACAACGATTCGTATGTGACCTCAGACTTTGATGAGCTGCTTGGTTTCGGCGCCAACATGGCGCAAATTTCTCCGACTTCGCGGACTGAAGTCTGTCACACATTAATCAAAAGCAAAAATGGCGGACCAGGCGTGCAATTGCATCTGTTGCTGGGCCGATTACATTCCGATTCTTGTGGCGATATTAATAAGATTCTCGACAGCGTCCGCGCTATCCATATCACCGATGAGCGGATACAAAAATTAGCGTCCATTCACACGGAAGCTTTAAAACGCCTAAATAATCAATCAAGAAAGCTCGGCTCTTTCGAACGCAAGCAAAAAACAGTGCAAAGCGTACTTGAATCGAAAGAACCGCCTGTTTCCGGATCAAAGAAGGATGAAAACCGCCTGCTGCGAGAAAAGCTGGAGGCAATCAGGGCCATGGAAAAACAGCTGGATGAAAGCGGCGACGCCAAATAACCTGCATGTTTCGTTTCCGATTAGCCGTTGTTATTGTTGTTTCGTTCGGGTTTGTCTTGGTATTAGGCATTGCCCTGTACTGGGGATCCAATCAGGTTGATAAGTATTTTCAGCGCAGCCAAGCGGCGTATGAGTCTTTTGATCATTACGAACGCTTATCCCAAGAAGCTTATCGACACTTTAAACAACGAATGGATAGGCTGATAACCAACAGCCCAACGGCAGAAACCGGCGTGGAATCTTCCAAACAACGCCTTTACGAAGCAATGCAGGCACTGCGCGATAACGCGGTAAAGTCTTCAAACCCAGAAGCTGAAGTTGATCCTGACAAAGCCGCCGAGCTGGAAAGAGTTGCTCATTTCACTGCATTTTTAGATGCCAGCGAGTACCGATTCGACGAAGTCGAAAAGTTACGTCAAGAAGGTAAGCTGGAACTGGCGGTGCAAGCGCTGTCGACATTCTCTGAAGAAGAAATCGACGGTAAATTTCAGCCGCTGATTGATACGGCCATTAATGCTGAACGAGACAAAGCAGGCAAAGCCAAGCAGGAACTTGAAGAGTTGGTTGCCCAATCTCGTTGGATCGCCATTTTGGCATCACTGGCTGCAGCCGTGTTTAGCATTACCTCGGGCATATTATTGTTGCGCGGCGTTAGAAAACCTATCGACGTGTTGATGCAGGGTACCGACGAGATAGCCTCCGGCAATTTGGATCATCGTATCTCACTGGATACCCGAGACGAGTTCGCCTATCTCGCCAGTCATTTTAATGACATGGCTCAAGAACTGGCACTTCAGCAAACCAAACTGCGCGAGGCGCGCGCCGTACTGGAAAAACGAGTGGTGGAGCGGACTTTCGAATTGCATGACTTAAATGATGAATTAAAACGCATGGACAATGCGCGGCGCGAATTTTTAGCCGACATCAGCCACGAACTGCGCACCCCAATTACTGTAATCCGAGGCGAGGCAGAAGTTACTCTGCGCGGACAGGATCGCAGCACTGCAGAATATAAGGAAGCTTTGCTGCGCATTGTCGAACTGTCTATGCAGCTGGGCAAATACGTTAACGATCTAATGTTCATGGCCCGTTCTGAAACAGCCAGCTTCCAATTTAACTGGGGCAGTGTCAATCTGAGCGACATTGTTACCAGTGCTGTCGAAGATTTTCAGGTCATGACCGAGGAAAGCAGAATTTCGGTATCATTGACTGCTCCAGCCGAACCGATATGGGTACATGGTGACAAGCAGCGGCTTCGGCAAGTGCTATTTATTCTGGGCGATAATGCCTGTCGATATTCCATCCCAGGAGGACGCATCGTCGTCGCGTTATGGCAGGATGGTAACGAAGCAAACATCAGTCTAACCGATCAAGGCATCGGCATTCCCAGCCAAGATTTGGAACGTATTTTCGAACGCAACTTCCGTAGCGATAATGCTCTGCATGCGCATGACGATGGTTCTGGCTTAGGTCTGCCAATGGCTAAATCAATCTTAAAAGCCCATGACGGGCATATCACTGTATCTAGCACCGAGAATGTGGGCTCGACATTCACCCTCACTTTGCCGCTGCTGACAGCAGCGCAGGATAACGAGCCGATAAATGACATCAACTAAGCTAATAGGTATCGACTAAATGCGCGTTCTGCTAGTAGAAGACGATCAACGAATTGTCGATTTTGTGCAACGAGGCCTAAAAGCCGAGGGCTATATTGTAGAAACCGCCAATAACGGTAAAGATGCTATCGCGCTGGGTACTGAGGGTAAATTTCAGGCCATCGTTTTAGATTTAGGACTGCCTGATCTGAATGGACGGCAGATTTGCGAGCGTTTGCGCGGCAACGGTGTCGATACGCCGATTTTGATGTTGACGGCTCGAGATACCGTTCAAGACAAAGTATCCGGTCTGCGTTCGGGTGCTGATGACTACATGACCAAACCGTTTGCGTTTGAAGAATTGTTGGCCAGAATCGAGGCCCTTATGCGACGTCGTGGTGGCGAAATCAAACAGCCGGAAGCGAAAGAATTGCACCTAGCTGACTTGGTATTGAATGGGGAAACCCATGAAGTCAGACGCGGTGACGTGATAATTGACTTAACGCCCAAAGAATTTACCTTGCTGGAATGCTTCATGCGCACGCCAGGCAAGGTGTTAAGTCGTACCCGGATTCTGGAACAAGTATGGGGCTATAGCGCCGACCCATTGACCAATGTAGTGGATGTTTATATCCGTCAATTGCGGCGCAAGATCGATGATGATTTTGAGCTGAAATTGCTCAAGACTGTGAGGGGTTTTGGCTATAAGCTGGATTCTTCCTAAGCAGCGTGTATCAATGGAATACACGCTGTTAGCTTTCAACATTTAAACAGCAATACCTACCTGCAACGCATCAAACCAATCCAAGAAGCGCTTTACATCATCACCCTTAAACATTCTGCCATGTTGCGGTGCAAGAATTTCAATATCCAACTTTCGCACTCGCTCAATCCAGGCCCTTTTGGCCTGATTTGATGGCATCCAACGTTGATGAAAATAGCGCATCTTGTCGATATGAGCATCGAAATTATCAACGAAGACCGGCGCATCAGGGGCTTCCAGAGCTGCGCCAACATCACCAGACATTAATATTTTTGCCTGCGGGTCGTAGACATGAAAGTTACCTGACGAGTGCAAATAATGCGCGGGTATCAATTGCAACTCCAGTGAGTCTAACTTGATGCTGCCGCCATGATCTGGAATCGGCACATATTCGATAGATTCACAGCCAAAATGACGTAAAAAGCCTTCCCAAATAGCTGGTGCATGTAGCTTGGCATTGGTAAGTGCCTGATCCCATAAACCCAAGGAAGAAATAACATCCGGGTCCTGATGCGAGGCAAATAAATCAGTAATTTGTTCCACCGGAGCGTGATGTAAAACTGCCGCCATCATCGGCGCAAATAATTCTGAACCACCTGGGTCCATCAATAAACAACGATTAGCCGTACGCACTACATATTGATTGCTGTCGATAATACTGGCGGGCTTATTTGCATCCCTACCGAACATAATCCATTGGTGCGATCCTTCATATATTTTGGTCATTTTCATGAAAAACAGTGCCTCCTGTGCATGAGTGAATATTTAATTAATTACTACGATAGATAGATAATGCAACCCGACAGCGTTGCACGTTATCGTGGATGGTGTGCGCGGCTTTATCCACGCTTTCTGCAACAGCTTGAAGACTTTGCAGATATTCCCCAGCTTGTGAAGCTTCAATTCTTGAGTTGGCGGCAATAACCCGCGCAGCGCGCGCATGATGCATGACTGCTTCAAGCTGACTTAACAGATGCGTTACATCACGTTTAAATTGCCGCTGACAGTCTTGCATTCGGGCTTTGGCGGTATCTACAGGACCTTGCATGGTTGCCCCGTAAACCGCATTTTCAGCAAGTTTTGCGGCCTGCTCAAAGCGGTTATAGGCGCTGGTTCGGCGATATTCATTTACCGTTAAGCGGTACAACAACAGCGCATACACGTTAATATCGGTGACTAACTCAATGGTTTCTTTAGCTAACTCATTGATGAAATCGGTAATGGGTTGAAAGCCTTTGGCTTTATCGCCCGCTCTAAAAGCAATCGCTTTGGCATTCGCAGCAGCTAAAGAAATTTCCTTTGCCACCACCATAACCGCACTTAGCTCCGAAGTTATTGAGGCGACAGCTACAAATTGTGATTTAGTCTGATTATTCATGATTACACACAAGCGATTAAGTGGTGATTGAGTTGGACAAACATGCCTTATTTATCGGCCGGTAATGGATTTTGCCAACGTTGAAATTCTGTGAGCCACCTCATGCAACGGTTCAACATAATCAGCGCATCCCAGTTTGAAAGCTGCGCCCGGCATCCCCCAAACCACACTAGATGCTTCGTCTTGGATCACCGTTTTAGCGCCAGCCTCGTGCATCGTCTGCATACCTAACGCACCATCTGCACCCATCCCCGTCAACAATACACAAACTGCGTTGCTACCGGTGCAGAGTGCCGCTGAATTAAACAACACATCGACTGCGGGCCTGTGCCGATTAACCGGCGCAGCATCATTCAAATGAATGACATATCGACCATTTTCTTTAGCCAGTTCCATATGACGATCGCCGGGAGCAAGGTAAATGTGGCCATTTTCCAATACTTGACCATGTGTCGGTATGCTTGCCGACATTGCTGTCACTAGATCAATATGTTTTACAAAGGACTCACTAAATGCCGCTGGTAAATGCTGGGTAATAAGTACCGGCGGTGAGTCTGCAAGCAAATTTTTAGCGACAATTTTGATGGCTTCTGTACCACCGGTCGATGCACCCAAGACAATCACTTTATTGACGGCCCCTAACTTAACTGATGGTCGTGCTGCGGCAACAGGTGCAGCGGGAGTTGCTGTACGTAATTCGCGTTGATTGATAGAACCTACCCTGGCACGAGCAGCCATTTTTACTTTGGCGATAATCTCATCAGCATATTCATTTAAGGTATTGACGACGTCGACTTTAGGCTTAGCGATAAAATCTACCGCTCCTAACGACAACGCTTCCAAGGTGGCTTCCGCACCATGCTCGGTAAGCGTAGAAATCATCACCACCGGCGTTGGCCTTAAACGCATTAGGTTACGTAAAAAGGTAATCCCATCCATGTGGGGCATTTCAATATCCAGCGTCAACACATCCGGATTTAACTGCTTGATCATATCTCTGGCTATCAAGGGATCTTCAGCGGCACCCACTACTTCTATATCGGGTGATGAGCTAAGCAATTCAGTCAGAATTTTTCTAATCAGTGCCGAATCATCAATTACTAATACGCGTATTTTGCCCATTTTTAAACCTTAAAAATTTCAACTCGGATGTGCGCGTCAGGCTTTTATCGTATTTGATGCGCAATAAGTACGCTAAATCCTAGCGTTTTAATCAACACCTTGGATCTTGGCTGCGGCGGCCATTCTGACTTTACCTATAATCTCCTCAGTATAGTCAGTTAAAGTATGTTCAACATCGATGGTGGGCTTAGCGACAAAATCTACCGCTCCCAACGCCAGCGCTTCTAATGTTGCTTCAGCATTACTTTCAGTTAATGCTGAAATCATTACCACCGGCATGGGCCTTAAGCGCATTAGATTACGTAAAAAAGTGATGCCGTCCATGCGCGGCATTTCAATATCCAGCGTTATAACGTCAGGATTCAATTGCTTAATCATTTCCCTGGCAAAGATTGGATCCTCAGCCGCTCCAACCACTTCAATATCGGGTGCCGAATTAAGAATTTCGGTTAACAAAGTTCTGATTAATTCTGAATCATCAACAATCAGCACACGTATTTTGTCCATTTCGCCCTCTTAAAACAGCTCAACATCGCCTTCAACCGGCGCATTTTTAATGGTATTGAAGTATTGACGCTCTCTTTGTGCGATGTTGTCGGTGTGTAAATCCTGAACCTTTTTCATGCCAACCTTGCCTGTTTTTGGAAAATAAACGACTTTTCGAGGATAAATATCGCCTAAATCCTGGGCCAATAAAGTCAAACCTTCCGCGTCGATATACTCCAAAACAAACTGAATATTTCTGGTACCGACATCGGTTAATGTTGGAATAATTTTGCCGCCGCCAAACACTTTGACTTCCAAATTCTTGCGCTTGCCACCGTTGCTCAAAATGGTGTTGATCAAATGCTCCATGGCATAGTTTCCATAGCGAGTAGCATTACCAACAACAGCCGCGCTGCCTCTACTCAATTTGTCAGCATTGGTTTCCGGGAGCATAAAATGATTCATACCGCCAATACCCGATTCCCGATCACGAATACACGCAGACACACAGGAGCCTAAGACCGTAGTGATCAATTCATTTTCCCGCGTAACGTAATATTCACCGGGTAGTATTTTTGCCGCAACGATGCCGTGATCTTTATCCAAATACCTGTGGATATGTTCAAAGCCCGAAACGGAAGGCCGACCGATAGCGTTTTCTGTAGTCATTTGTTTAGATATTTTTTTTGTATGTAGTAGTGGCAACCAGGTCGAATTCATTGGAAAGCTGATTCAATGATTCAGAATGCCCAATAAATAACCATGACCGGCTGGCCAGCATTTTTGCGTATTTACTCGCTAATAATGCTTTTGTATCCCGATCAAAATAAATTAGTACATTGCGGCAAAAAATAAAGTCGAACTGACATTTCATTGGCCAATCCTGCATCAAATTCAACTTTTTGAATTGGATGATTTTTTGCAATTGCGGCCTGACTCTAACCAGTCCGCCTTGCGCTCCTGTACCGCGCATAAACCAGCGTTTTAAAACTTGCTCAGATAAATCCGTCACCCGTTCTTCCGAATACACGCCATCCATTGCCGTTTGCAGTACATTGGTATCCAAATCGGTTGCCAAAATTTTAATGTCCCAATCCGGGGGTACATTGTCGAGTAAGGTCATCGCTAAGGTATAAGGCTCTTCACCGGTAGAGCAACCGGCGGACCATACCCGTATTTGCTTGGTGTTTTTGTTTCTTTTCAAGACCTCGGGAATGACCACATCACGCAAATAATCAAAATGATGTATCTCCCTAAAAAAAGCCGTTAAGTTGGTCGTTATTGAGTTAATAAACTCGGTAAATTCATGTTCAGGATAATCTTTAAGATATTGACAATATTCTTTGAAATCATTGAGACCGAGCTTTCTTACTCGTTTGGATAGCCTGGAATAAAACATGTCAAAGCGCTCATCAGGCACTTGAATGCCTGAATGTTGATTAGACAATTTCCTTAAAAAATTGAAATCATCGACCGTAAATCTGAATTCCCTAGGTTTTTCTACAATAGCCATTTTTTAAACCATTCCCTTCAGTCACTCTTTGCTTATCGAAATACGCAACATTAAGCCGTCACTTCAAGTATTTCTAATAGGCCTAATAACTGGGCCGACTCCACAAATCGCGGAGATGGATAAATAATACTCACCTGTTTTTGTAAATTGGCGGCATCTTTTTTTAGTGCCACTAATAACTGTAAACTTGCTGTATCAATGGCTGACACATCGGAGGCGTTGATTTCAATCTCGTCAAACATTGCTAAGCTAAGCTTGAGTTTTTCATGTAATTCCCCGGCATGTTGAATAGTTAATGTGCTGCCTAAATCAACTATTGGCGATAGTTCTTCCTGTTCTGTCATTGCATCCACCTGTTCATTATTTTCTTCGCCTAAATCAACACTCTCTTCGTCACTATGCAAATTTACAGCCTCCTGCTCATTGTCATCCGCGAAGACTGCGACCTCCTCGTCTTGATCTAGTTGTAAGTCAAAAGCGTCGCCATCGTCTGCGTCTATTACTGAAACAGTATCAACATTATCGCTGTCGCCTTCGGCAAAAACTTCGCTATCAAAAGCAAGCGGCTCATCAGCGTCGGTAGTGTCGGTTAACAGATCAACATCATCCTGATGATCCGTTGCAAATTCTTCCGGTTGCGAACTATCATCGTCATCGTCAGCTACTTCTTCAGCCTGTGCCTGTTGTTCATTGTCGACAGCATCAGTCTCCAACCCTAGCCAAGCTAATGGATCAAAGCCGATTACGTCTTTGTTTTTATTTGTTGCCATAAATCATCACTCTGTCATTAAGAAAGTCTTGAGCAAGATCGCGAAAATCATTTGCCGGTCGACTATTCGGACTGTATTCCAATATGGTTTTACCAAAACTGGGGCATTCAGCTAGCGCCGAAGCTTCTCGAATGATCGTTGCCAGCACCTGCTTAGGAAAATGCGTTAGTACAATATTCAGCACCTGTCTTGCCATACGTCGGGTACTCGCAAACCTGGATATGACAATCGCCAGTTTATAGCGCCGCTTTAAGGCTTTTTCAAAACGCCTGATGGTTGCCATTAAATGCGACAAACCTTGTAGCGATAGAAAATCCCCAGTCATTGGCACTAGCACTTGATCAGCCACTACCAAGGCGTTAGCAATTAAAAATCCTGATGATGGCGGGCAATCGATAAAGACAAAATCCTGATCGGCAAAATAGCTTCCTAAGGCGGTTTTTAACACCATGCCTTTGGGCTGTCCCGCCGCTAATAACTGCTCGATATCCTTAAGACGAGGACCTGCCGGCACCAATGCCAAATTATGTCTGACCCGAATTACCTGCTGCAGAACAGTCTTTTTGGCCAGCATGGCTTCGTCTATACCACCAATGTCTTGGGTAATAATGCCCAACGAAATAGCCAGTTGTCCTTGTGGATCAAAATCAATAGCCGTCACCTTATAACCCACTTCAGCCAAGGCATGGCATAGGTTAGTCGTTGTGGTGGTTTTACCTACTCCACCTTTTTGATTAATGACGGCGACTACTTTCACTTGTGGCCCTTAAAACAAGCCATCAATACTCTCAACCTCGTCAGAGTTGAGTAATTTGTCGACATCTAACAACATAATCATGCTTTGTTTATAGACATGCATACCTTGCATGTAGCGGGTGTCGATTTGGGTGCCAAAATTTGGGGTTTTTTTAATGTCCTCCAGGTCTATGTCTAATACATCTGACACCGCATCCGCGACTACGCCAATTACAAATTGTCCGGCGCTATGTTTGACACTGAGCACGATAACTACCGTTTTTTGGCTGTATTCGGCACTTTCCAAACCAAAACGTTCACGTAAATCAACAATGGGAACCACCGCACCACGCAGATTCAAAACGCCTTTAACAAAATATGGCGTATTCGGAATCACCCGTACCGGCTCCCACCCTCTTATTTCCTGCACTTTCAATATGTCTACGCCATAGGCTTCGCCAGCAAGCTGAAAAGTCAGGAATTGTTTTTGTTGTCTTGTATCAGTTGTCATTGTTTAGCGTCCTGTCAGTATCGTAGGGTGTTGATGTTTAGGCGGCGCTTTCTACCCACCCTACTCGATTCAATATCAAAACTCTTCCCATTCGCTGTTATCGACTTTAGGCTTACTGGCAGCAGCTGGCCTGGGGGCTGCGGCTTTGGCTGGCGCATTACTGCGCGTCGGCGCTCTGCCAGATCCCCCTTGTCCTTTAACTTTGAAGAAATTAATCAACTTTGTCATGTTGCCGGATTGCTCGCTCATCGCCATAGCACTGGCAGCTGCCTCTTCAGCTAATGCCGCATTTTGCTGGGTAATATCATCCATTTGCGCAACGGCCAGATTGACTTGATCGATACCTGAGGTTTGTTCAGCACTAGCCCCGGCGATATGTGCAACCAAATCACCGACCTTGGCGACGCTTTCGACAATTTCATTGAGTGCGGCACCCGTTTCATTTACAAATGCAGTGCCGGCTCGCACTTTTTGCACGCTGTTTTGAATTAGTTCATTACTTTGCTTGGCGGCATCGGCACTTCGTTGTGCCAAGTTGCGTACTTCTGTTGCCACCACTGAAAAGCCACGCCCTTGCTCACCAGCCCTGGCCGCTTCTACTGACGCATTCAATGCCAATAGATTTGTTTGGAAGGCGATTTCATCAATCACGCTGATAATTTCAGCAATCCTGTTGCTGCTTTCGTTGATTTCTTGCATGGCTGCAATGGCTGATTTGACCACATCGCCACCTTTTTCAGCCAATTGCCTGGCTGATTCGACCACCTGATTTGCCTGTTGGGTATTCTCAGCATTGTGTTTGACGGTGCTAGCCAGCTCTTCCATACTGGCGGCAGTTTCCTCGAGGCTGGCGGCTTGCTGTTCAACCCGATGTGATAAGTTATTGTTACCACTGGCCATTTCTTGTGCTGAACTGTCTATAAAGATTGCGGCATCGCGTATTTGCTGCACAAACTCACTCAGCTTTGCAGTAGTGTCATTGATATTATTTTTGCACTCTGCGTAAACACCTTGATATTCATTGGTAATGGCGCTGGTCATGTCGCCTGCGGCCATCGCCTCCATAACGCGATTAATATCGCTGAAAGCAGTTTCTATGGTGTCTGTTAAGTCATTAATCCCAGCTGATAAGGTTTTGGTAAAGCCATGCTTGCCACTCATACTAATCCGGTTGCTTAAATCACCTTCTTTAACGCCTTGCACCAGCTGTTCAATTTCCCCTTCTATATGAACTTCTTGAGTTCTATCAATCCATTCTGCGACATAGCCAAGACGCTCTCCGTTTGCATCAATCACCGGATTGACAATAACGTTAAAAGTGCGCCCAGCAATGACTAATTCCGATACCAATGCCTCAGTCAAGTTTTGTAATTTATCGCGCTGATGGTTTGAGTGTTTGCTAAAAATATTGAAATCACTGCCTAATAATCTATCAACACTGAAGTCTGGGTACTCCCTGCGCAGATCGCTTTCAGCATTTTTAAACAATTGGATGGCTGATTTGTTAACAAAAATAATATCAAACGTGTTATCGGCCAATAAAACACTGGATTGCACATTCTCCAAACCACGGATAATACGTAAAGCCTCGGCGGTGGATTGTTGGGTTTGTGCAAAATCGACACCCAACTTAACTTCCGTGGCATACAAAGCCCTGAAAAAATCACCTATCAAATCTTTGCGTTTAATATCTTGAGGGCTGCCAAATTTACCTTCACTTAGCCGGTACATGGCATGGATGGATTTTTCAATCGACACGCCGACTGTTTTAACAAAGTTCCATAGTGTTACGGTTGCCAACAACGCTGACACAACAGCGCCTGCCAATAGAATAAACTCTCCGGTTTCCGCCAACCGGTAACTTAAGTAAATTATTGGAGCAAGAAATCCGGCCAATATTAAATACATTTTGCCGTTGAAAGGCATCTGTTTAATGTTTTTAACTAATGCCGACAAGCCCTTAGGATTTATTGCGGCTTTTTTATTTTTGATGTCACGATATAAACGTTCAGCCGCATCAATGTCCTTTGCTTTAGGCACATGTCGAACTGATAGGTATTCATGCACTTGGGCATTTTTAAATACCGGCATCGCATTGGCATTGACCCAGTAATAATCACCGTTTTTGGTGCGATTTTTAACCATGCCATGCCATGGATTACCGCGCTGTAAAGTAGCCCACATGTCTTCAAAGGCTTCTTCCGGCATATCCGGATGACGCACGATATTGTGATTGGCGCCAATCAATTCTTCGCGGGTAAATCCGCTTATCTGTACAAAGGCATCATTAACGTAGGTAATATTGCCTTTTAAGTCGGTTCGGGTCACCAACACGGAGCCTGGACGCATCGGGGCTTCTTTATCGGTAACAGGCATATTTATTTTCATTGTCTTACCTCACAACTATGGCAGCTGCATAAAAAATGTTAGTTTTCATCTGACCCTAGGTCTTCCAGTTTTAATAATTTGTCTACATCCAGCAGCATCACCATGCGCTCGTTAACCGACACCAAGCCATTGATAAATTCGTTACTCACTTTAGTTCCAAAATCAGGTGCGCTCTGAATTTCAGTTTTATCGACATTAATAACATCTGAAACTGAATCAACAACGACTCCCATGATACGGGTTTTGTTACCGTCGCCTGCTTGAAGCACCACCACGACTGTCAATGGTGTGTACTCAACCCGGCTAAAATTAAAACGTTCGCGTAAGTCAATAATCGGCACAATGGCGCCGCGTAAATTAACCACGCCTTTTTCATAACTAGGTACATTGGGAATTCTCGATACCGGCTCCCAACTGCGGATTTCCTGAACTCTAAGAATATCTACTCCATATTCTTCGTTACCCAGTGCAAAGCTTAAGTACTGAACAGCATTACCCAAACTTTTGTTGTAGTTGGACTGTTCACTTTCTTTATTTGGGGATTCTTGTGCCATGCTTGTTTCCTTAATTCTTGTTGGGTGGGCAATCACTGCGCCTCTTAAAGCACCTATGTTTGCTACCGCCCACCGCTACATCCTCTATCGAACTGATAACCGCACTAGACCTGGTACATCAAGAATTAATGCCACCGAGCCATCGCCTAAAATAGTCGCGCCAGAGACACCTTCTACTCGACGATAATTGGCTTCTAATGATTTGATTACCACCTGTTGCTGACCTAATAACTCATCAACAAGAAAGCCACATAACGCACCTTGCCCTTCGACCACCACAATCACGCCTTCGCTGGTTTTTGGTTTATTATTCGATTGCACATTAAAAATTCCGCGCATTCTAATTATTGGCAGGTACTCGCCGCGTAGACGAAATGTCTCCCCTTTGCCGGCGACTTTGTTGAGCATTTTTTCAGTGATATTAATGGATTCAACAATCGATACCAGCGGTACGATGTATATCTCGTCACCTACCGCAACGGATTGACCGTCTAGTATTGCCAAGGTCAGCGGCAGATGAATTGCAATGGTGGTACCTTTTCCCAATTCCGAGATAATCTCTATGTTGCCACCCAAAGACTGAATATTTCTTCTAACTACATCCATACCAACACCCCGGCCGGATATATCGGTGAGTTGTTCGGCGGTGGAAAAACCCGGCATAAAAATCAATTCGTAAATTTGTTTTTCAGTCAGCTGAATATTTTCATCGATTAAGCCTTTTTCTAGTGCTTTAGCCAACAATTTGTCTTTATTGAGCCCGCGGCCATCATCAATAATCTCTATAACGATGTGCCCACCCCGGTGATAAGCCTTGAGTTCTATGGTGCCGGTTTCCGGTTTACCCGCTGCAATACGTTCTTCCGGCATTTCTATGCCGTGATCCAAGCTATTCCTGATCAAATGCACCAACGGATCATTGATCAACTCAACTACAGCTTTATCAACTTCGGTATTTTCTCCGACCAGTTTAAGTGTGATCTTTTTGTTTAATTTACTGCTGATGTCATGCACTAAGCGAGGGAAGCGGCTAAATACAAAGCTGATCGGCAGCATGCGAATGTTCATGACGCTTTGTTGTAAGTCACGGGTATGCCGTTCCAATTGCGCCAACCCTCTTTTGAGCTGCCCAACCTTATCCATAGTGAAGTTCTCACCAACCAAGCCAAGCATTGACTGGGTAATAACCACTTCACCAACCATATTGATTAGCGCATCGATTTTTTCAGTATCTACACGAATGGAGCTGGAGGCTTTAACGGCGGTTTTTGAAGATTCGGCTTCAGTGTCTTTTTTGGTATCAAGTGCCGGTTTAGGGGTATTTTCAGGTTCAGCAACAGCAACCTGAATCGGTTCATCAATCTCAACATCTACTTGAACCGCTTCTACTACAGGCCCCGGCTTAATTACTTTTGGCTTAGCTATTGGCTGAATCTCTAATTCGCAATCGCCTTCAACCCAGCTGAATATCTCTTTGATTTCATCACTGGACACATTGCCAATTAACTTTAAATCCCAGGATAGATTACATTCTTCGGGGTCTAGCTCATAAAATTTGGGCACATCTTGTGCGTTAACTATTGCTGTTAATTCACCTAGCTCATTAAGTTCGCGGAATAATCTAACCGGATCATTGCCGGTTTTTAACAAATCCAAATATGGACAGAAGGAGATTTTCCAGCCCTGCTCACCGGCATCATCATCTTCCTGAACTGTAACTTCTGCAGCAGCTACCTGAACCTTAGGCGCCTCATTAATTGCTTTAGGTGCAGCTACCGGCACCACCACTTCGCTGACAACTCCGTTCAGCACCGCCTCAAGCGCGGCTTTATGCTGGGCAACGCTGACTTCATCTACATCCTGTTCATTTTGTATTGAAGCTAACATTTCCCTGAGGCAATCGACCGAACCCAACAATACATTAACGGCTGGCTGCGTAACTTGCCGACGACCATCGCGCATTTCATCGAGCAAGGTCTCCATGATATGGGTGTATTCGGCAACAACAGTAAAACCAAAGGTGCCACTGCCACCTTTAATTGAGTGGGCCGCTCTAAAAATGGTGTTAATCACTTCCGAGTCAACATCACCGACATCCAATGTTAACAACCCTGATTCCATGGCTTCCAGGCCTTCGAAGCATTCTTCAAAAAAGACCTGATGGAATTGTGACATATCAATAGACATAGACTTACCTGTGGTGTGTCTGAATGCATTCATTCATGGCTATTAAAGCCCGATTACTTTAACTTGCTGTTTTGCTGGGTAACTTAGGTATCAAAGCAGGAGGATTTAGCTTCCATTTATTGATGTTATCTGACCAAACTCAAGCCTGAGTTAACTTATCTAATTCAGCTTGCAAGTCGTCCTGGTGTTTTGTTGTGTCGTCATTAGAATCCTGCTTGTTCTGCAGGTCAGTAATAACAATTCGAAAAGAGTTGATTACGTTAAGCAAAACATCCCTGATCGGCGGCGTTATTGTTGCTGCTCCGTTACGCATATCATTTAGTTGCTTTTCAAGTGTATGGGCATATTCAGCAGCCGCATTAAAACCGAATGTCGCACTCCCTCCTTTAATAGTATGGGCCCCTCTATAAATAGAGTTGACCTGGTCCAGATCAACTTTTTCGAGATTTAAAGCATTTAGGCCCGACTCCATGGCATCAAGACATTCGAAGCATTCCTCGAAAAACACCCCATGAAACTGCGACATATCGATATTAATAGTCATAATTCTTCATCCAAGCAAATGAGGAGTTACCCCAACACCTTTAATAGCGTTTTTAAAAGCTGATCAGGATTAAAGGGCTTAACCATCCAACCTGTAGCACCAGCCGCCTTTCCTTCCATCTTTTTTTCCATTCCAGATTCAGTAGTCAGCATTAACATGGGGATAAATTTATATTGTGGCAGTGCTCGTAAATCCCGGATTAAAGTGATGCCATCTTTATTAGGCATATTTACATCCGTCACCACACAATCAAATTGTCTTGCTTGCGCTTTTTGCAAAGCATCAACGCCATCTTCCGCTTCTTCGACATCGTACCCAGCAGCTCTTAAGGTAAATGAAACCATTTTTCTCATCGAAGCTGAGTCATCAACTGCAAGAATACTTGCCATTGTTTTCTCCACTAATTGCTAAATTTCAAAGGATAAACCCTATAAAGGACCAGAGTCCTCCTATCTCACGCGCTTGAGTATAGTTGAATATTTTTTGTGTGCTGGTTTTAGGATCTAAAAAATTCGATTGAAATTTTTGTCATATCAAAGGACAAAAATTGGCAAAAAATGCTTATTCCGGTGATTATTTGATGTACTGCAGAACTTGGATTCAGTCACCCAAGCATTACTATTTTGGTATTTTTACGCTTTAAAACGTAAGCTGTTCTTAAGTTTGCCTGGTTACAGTCGGTCTTCAAATTAGATTACCCTTTGGGGGCTAAACATGACCGAACAAAGCAGACAGACTTTACATGCCATAAAACATTATTCGCGGCGCGGATTCTTTGGCTTGTCTATGTTGACTATCTTTTTTCTGAGTAGCTGCGCATCTAAACCAGTTTATGGTCCGACTTCCGAACCATCACCACTTACCTATCAACAAGAAACCAGTAATTCAACTCCTGTCACTGCTGCTGACGTAACAACCAGCAAACCCTATAACAAACCATATAAAGTGAGAGGGAAAAACTATTACCCGATTACATCCTCATCGCAATACACTGAGCAAGGCACTGCCTCATGGTATGGACAAGAATCTGGCAACATTACGTCTACAGGCGCAAGGTTTCGGCCGCAAGGCTTAACAGCTGCACATAAAACGTTACCATTACCATCAAAAGTACGCGTTACCAACCTTAGTAATGGTCGTTCGATTGTGGTGATTGTGAATGATCGCGGTCCATTTAAGGATGATCGTTTGATTGATTTGTCTCAAGGCGCGGCTAAAAAAATAGGCCTGAAAGGTTTAGCCAAAGTGAAAATTGAGACTTTGGAAAGCCCATCCACAAGCAATAACTCCCGCGCCAGCTGATTAAAACTAGCTACCAAAGTTATTTAGGCTTACAGCGGTTAATTTTGTTTAGATTAGAAACACACCGAACACATTTTTCTCAAGTCTCAGTAATTGTTGGTTTTTTCTTATCGACAAAATAGCTAGTAGCAATCGCAATTATCAACAACAAAGCCAACGCATAAATAACTATGTTGTCCCCTAATCTAGCAAAAGGCGTCAACCCACCCATTGGCAAAATCTCTCCGGTTAATACCGCAGTTTGAAATAACGGCGCCTGGGCAATAATTTTACCATCAGCAGAGACAATGCCCGTCAGGCCAGTATTGGTAGCTCGAAGCATGTAACGACCGGTTTCTAAGGCTCTCATTCTGGCAATTTGCATATGTTGATAGGGCTCAATTGAGTGCCCAAACCAAGCATCATTAGTTACGTTAACCAAATAGGCTGCATCAGCCAGACCTTGCCTGTAGACATCAGCAAAAGCATCTTCATAGCAGATAGAAGTAATGAACGAATACCCGCCTGCTTTTAGCAAAGGTTGCTCGGTGGCACCGGCAGTGAATTCGCCTAGTTTAATATTGATTTTATTCAGCACAAATCCCGATACCGGCTGCCAAGGCAAGTATTCGCCAAAGGGCAATAAATGCCTTTTTCGATACATTCCTTGTTGGCGGCCAAGCGCAATTACTGCGTTATAACGCTTGTTTTCAGCTTCATTTTTATCCGGCACACTAATAATCAAATCACTATGGTGTCGCTTAGCTTCATCACTTAAAGGCATTAAGAACAGTTCATTAACTTGCGACAAAAATGCGGGTATTGCTGTTTCCGGCCAAACGATCACCTCAGAATCCCAGTGCTGCTCGGTCATATTTTTATAAAGTTGTAGCGTTTGGGCTTTATTTTCACTACGCCATTTTTGATCCTGCGCGATATTTCCTTGAACTAAAGCGACATGAATTGGCTCGCCGATTATGTACGTCCACTTAATAGTTTGTAAGTACCCGCCCAAAGACCATATCAGCAATATGCTCACCATCCCTAACACACGAGATTTTTTGCTATAAAAAGACGCTACGACACCGGCCGCAGTCAATGCCAATAAAAATCCCACTCCATAAACGCCTATCAATGGCACGTAACCAGCTAATGGAGTATCCAGCTGTGAATAACCACACAGTAGCCACGGAAAGCCATTAAGCAGTAGTGATCCTCTTATGAACTCGACCAACACCCAGACTACAGACATAATAAGCAGACGAACTGGAATGGCGCTTGTAAGAGCCAATTGGACTGATATGTATCCCGCCAATGCTGGAAAGAAAGCCCAAAATACAACAAACGCACTCGTCAACGTGATGGCTTCAATCGCGCTAGCACTGCCCATATCGTGAATACTGAAATAAACCCACGATACACCCGATGCAAAGACTCCCAATCCAAATAAAAAACCTCTAAGCAGTGCGCGAGCAGAACTAATGTTTTGCCAGGAAGCAAACAAGAACGCCAAAGCCAAAATAGCGGCATACGAATAATCGAATGGGGCAAAAGATAGGGTCAGTAACACTCCTACAATAGGAGCGCTTAATTCCCAGTAACGACAATTAGAAAATCTTAAGTGCTTATGCATGAAAATGATGCCAATTATTAGGCTGGTCGTTTTTACCCAAATGAACCTGCCTGGACCATTCGACAGGCAAAAAAAAACCCTGGCCGTTACCGGCCAGGGTCATTCTTCGTAATCTAAAAAATCAGATTAGTTATTAGGTAAAGCGAATACAGTCAAAGTTCCACCTAATTTGGTGAAAGAACTTAAGCTTCTGTATGCACCAACCGCTCCCAGACCTTCTGAGTTTGAGCCAGCTTCACCACTGTCAAGACCTGCAGCGATACCGATACCTGCCCAACCGCCAATACCTGACAATACGCCAACATATTGTTTGCCATTGTAAGACCAAGTATTAACGTTACCGATGATGCCTGAAGGTGTTTTGAATTTATACAATTCTTTACCAGATTTAGCGTCTACCGCTTTCAGGTAACCTTCCAAAGTGCCGTAGAATACAACGCCACCAGCTGTTGCAACTGAACCAGACCATACAGAGAACTGCTCTTTGTTAGACCAAGCAATTTTGCCGGTTTTTGCATCGAATGCAGTAAATTGACCCAAGTTAGTTGAGTTATCTGGCTTGCCGGTAAGAACGTCAGCACCTGCAGGACCCATAGTTAATGTAGCACCAACATAGGGCTGACCAGCTGTGTAAGCTACTTCAAACGGTTCGTAGTCCATACACAGGTGGTTGCCTGAGATATAGAACAAGCCTGTTTGTGGAGAGTAAGACACAGGTTGTTGGTTCTTTGAACCTAATGCAGCTGGGCAAATACCTACTGAGTTAACGTCTTCGCCGTTTTGTTCAGTACTGTATTTAGATACAACTTCTGGACGACCAGTTTTCAGATCAACATGACTTGCCCAGTTAACTGACTTGTCGAATTTTTCAGCAACTAACAGTTCACCTGTTTCACGATCCAGGGTGTAACCAAAGCCGTTACGGTCGAAATGCACGATAGTTTTGTGCAGTTTGCCGTTAACTTCTTGATCAACTAAAACTGTTTCGTTGATACCGTCAAAATCCCATTCGTCATGTGGAGTCATTTGGTAAACCCATTTAACTTCCCCAGTGTCAGCATCACGAGCCCACAATGACATAGACCATTTGTTGTCGCCAGGACGTTGAACAGGGTTCCAAGTTGAAGGGTTACCTGATCCGTAGTAAATCAAGTTCAATTTTGGATCGTAAGAATACCAGCCCCAAGTTGTGCCGCCGCCAATCTTCCATTGGTCGCCTTTCCAAGTACTTGTGCTTGAATCTTTACCAACTTTTGCAACTTTACCGTTTTCCCAGGTAGTAGTTTTGTCTGGGTTGATAATGGTGTCTTTGTCTGGACCGATGCTATAGCCTTTCCAAGCTAGCTCGCCAGAGTTAATGTCATAAGCAGCTAAGAAGCCACGCACGCCGAACTCACCACCAGAAATACCAGTGATAACTTTGTCCTTAACAACAATTGGCGCGTTAGTGTTGGTCATACCCAACTTAGGATCACCGTTTTGTACGCTCCAAACACGCTTACCGGTTTTGGCGTCTAAGGCAGTCAAAACAGTATCAGATTGTTGCAAAAAGATTTTGCCGTCGCCGTAAGCCAATCCACGGTTTACTGTATCGCAGCACATTACTGGGATAGTGACATCAGCATCTTGAGTTGGGGTAAATTCCCAAATCACAGATTGAGTTTTTTGATCGATTGCGTAAACGGTGTTAGGAAACGGTGTGTGGATGTAAAGAACATCGTTAACAACCAGAGGGCCGCCTTCATGACCGCGCAAAACACCAGTAGAAAAAGACCATGCAGGTTGCAAAGTTTTTACGTTATTGGCGTTGATTTGATCCAATTTGCTGTAACGGGTACCGGCATAGTCACCGCCCCACGTTGCCCAGTTAGCAGGATCTTGAGTCAGTTTTTCTAAAGCATCGTTAGCAGTTGAAATCGCCGGCGCAGCTAAAAGAGCTGCCACACTTGTGGCAAGCAGCCAGCTTTTTAAAGGCTTCTTCATATATTTTTCTCCTGGTACCCTGTTACTAGACAGAATAGTGTTATGTTTCTTTAGGACTAATATTAGTTTTTAGCGTGAATTCCCCATCCGGATAATCAGGAAATTTTCACTCTAAGCGCCTAAATTTAATGATTTTGCCCCAAATGTCAACTTTTATAGCTAATGAGCCAACTGTTATACAAGCTGTCATGCAGCTATTTATTCTTTACGCATTCCACTCATTTTGCAGACGCAACTTTAACCTTCTTCAGCTTTCTACAACCAAATCAGTTTCTGAGCCCTTCCAAAGTAAAATTAGTAGTTTCCAACCAGTGGGTACCGTTGGGCATAGCATATTTATTGGTCGGACGTAGAAAAAGTATACGGTAGGAAGCCTGATGAGCAGGAATTGATGTTGGATCAACGTAGCCTTGGCAAAACAATACCGGCTCACCTAAATCGGGAAATTTGTGATCGCATAACTTCTTATTGGTAGGATCACCTGCCAAAGCCAAATCGGCATCTGCCTGATAGGATGGACCGAAAAAACGAATCAAGTTGAGATTTCCCTGACTTAATTTCGGATTTGATACTAATACAGTTGGTTTATTAGCATCGTAAACGGCGTGGCTGAAAGTTACCATCTCTGTAGGTAGGTAGTCATTTCGTTCGTATTTAGGGGCGGCAAGAAACGAATGTACTAACTGTACTCGCCACATGCCGGGAATACCGTGTAGCCAAGCATAAACTTTTGGTTGCGATACCAATGCAAGACACAAAGCCCCTACAACCGCGATTTTAATTGACCGTCTCAAGCCATGATGCAGCAGCAGCGACCAACCTGCAGAGGATAGAAGGAACAACGGTGGTATGAGCAGGGCAAACATGCGGGTCTGGCTTGGTCCTTCTAGTATAAACTGGGGTATCCATGGAAGTGTAGAAAGTAACAGCCACACCCAACCGAAACGGACTAATTCCGACTGTCCTAGCCATCGCAGACAAACCATGGCACCGACCCACAGTAATCCACCAGCAACAAAAATAAGCCTGTAAGCCGGTACTCCATTGTGGGGGTCAGCGATTGTAAGACCCGATACGTATGCCAGATTATGATGGGGATCAGCGAGGGGATAAAATATATATGCATAGGCTACATAAAAACCAAAAGCGGCCAAACAAGTCGCTAAAAACGGTTTCCATGGTGTAGACCGATGCTTGCCTCTCCATACGATCAAATAAGCGACTAGAAAAGTCAGCCACGTCCACACGCTTTCGACTCGGGCGGTGTAACTCGCGAAGACAAGCAGACCGGATAGGATAGCCAATGGTAGGCGCCCGGTATTGATCGAGCGCAGCAATGCGAGTATTGATGCGCTGAGAAGGAAAACACACAGTACTTCACTGACCAGGTTGCCTGCAAGATAGCTATAAATGTCAGACAGAAAAAACAATAAGGTTGATATAGCCGCTCCTGTGAACCAAGGTAGTTCAGGCTCCCTCATCTTCCCGAGCATAAGAACGCTATAAAATAAGAATGCAATTCCAGTAATCAGGAAAGAGGTATAAAGCCAAGTCGCAAAAACAATGGCCGTTAGAGTGCTGCCGAAAAAGCCGATTACGCCACCAAGAACAGCAATGTGACCGATGCGAACAAAACGCCAAAACGCATGGGAAAACTCTTCACCGGCAGGCAAATTGCCACGAACTTGATCAACGATCTCTACAGTATGGCGAGCGTAGTTGACAAAATAATGAGTTTCAGCGAAACGTTTGGCTTGATAAAGGTAAATCGGCGCATCCCAGTGCATACCTTCCAGCGGCCCCTCTTGAGCGGCTAGTAGAAGTGCCAATACCGCGAGTGAAATTAAAATTAGGCGCTTAATAGCAGGTGTGGTCATTTTCTCTACAGAGGCCATTGGAAAGATCCTAGCGTTAAATTTATTTGTCCTATCAGGTTGTTTGTACGTTTCATCAACCTGCCGAAAGGTCCAATAGCTATTGAGAAAGTAGTTCACCAGCGTTGCGGGGATGATACCTATAAACTGATGAATCTGGGGAGGGACATCCGGAAATTGCGCAGATAGCAAGATAAAGGTTCCATAGCTTAAAACTAGCGATAGCAGTGACACCACATTAAATTTAAGTCCACGAATTCTGGTTGGATCTACAGTTTTCCGCCAGCGGAAGGTCCAATAATTGTTCAGAATAAAATTCGAAACGATAGACAATTCAATAGCAATGGGAGATGCCAAGTATTTATTAAGTCCCATCTCGAGAAAAAACGTAAAAAAGCACAGATTGACCACCACGCCGGAAAGCCCAACGATGGCAAACTTGATAAAGGTCTTAGAGCTGTGCAGCCGTATCCACCAGGCATTGATAATGAACTCCAAAATGTCGCGCAGCCCGAGCTTTGACTCCCCATCCGCTCGTTCCACAAATTCTACCGGTATTTCTTTGATACAAGCCCCGGCGACCTTAACGGCATGAAGCAGCGCCACCTGAAATGCATAACCCTGAACCCGCAGATCAGACAGATTAATTTTTCTCAATAGCGATGTCCGCATAGCTCGAAAACCAGCAGTGCAGTCTCTAACGCCGTAAATACCAGCAACATTGCGAGCGACGGCATTGCCGCCCCAAGAATTGAGTTTTCTGTGCCAGGCCCATTCCTTTGGAATCGTACCGCCGGGCACATACCGACTACCGATCACAAAATCCGCCCCGGCGTCAATTTCCGACATCAGTCGCGGCACATCTTCCGGCTTGTGCGAAAAATCAGCATCCATTTCAAATAAAACATCCGCCTGCAGCGTTTCCATGGCATAGGTCATGCCACGGATATAAGCCGCACCCAGCCCATTTTTCTCTCCGGTAAGTAGATGCAGATTGTCGTATCGCTGTTTAAGAACCCTTACTAGCGCTGCGGTACCGTCTGGTGAATTATCATCCACAACCAAGATGTGGCACTCATGCTTCATTAGGCGGAATTGATTATTCAGTTCCTCCAACAGTGTCTGAATATTGCCAAATTCATTAAAAGTGGGAATGATAATGACCATTTTCATGTCAACATCTCCGCGCTTGCCGGCTCCATCGCCGAATGAACCAACACATAACCCGGCGGCTTTGTACTCATCGTTACTGCAACACGCTTTTCTTTACGCAGAAGATTGATTACGCCAGGCAAAGTACTGCGTTTAAAATAAGCCGTCGCACTATCAAACGCGAGAGTAAACCTCGGTGCCGGCACCGGAATATTGTCATCAATAAAATCAATCTCGGCGATTAAATTGCCGCTACTTCCCCATAACTGCAATCGGCCAGGGCCATCATTACGGGCCTCAAATGTGTAATTATTGATTTCATGGACTTTGCATGACATATCGAATGCCTATATGAATTTTTGATATGAACTTAGCCGTGGCAGTCGTTATTAACACGCGACTCCCACAACCCTGCGAACAGGCGCCGTTATTGATCAGATAGCGATTAGCTAAACAAAAAAAGGATGGCGACAAACTCGCCATCCTCAGATAAAAGCCAGGCCGCTTTGGATTAAGCCAACAGACCTACAGCATTAGAAGTAGATAATGCTTGGCGACGGCGTAACACACCAAAGCCCAACAGACCGGCCACTAATAACGCCAGAATGCCCGGCTCAGGCACACTGATACGGACGACTAAGTCTTCGTAGTCGTGATCGCCATCCGCCACAAACCCCCGGTCGGTCAAGCCAGCAAAGACTGCCCTGCCGGAAGTGTCATATTGCCCATTCGCCAGGTAAGGATCGACACCCAGGAAGAAATGTGCCTTATCAGGATTATCGTGGATATTAGGATTATCGTTGGGGTCTGTAGCTTTACCAGTACTGCCGACGTTGCCGACTGTGAAATTAGCATCCAAATTTACGAATTGGAACGGGATTAGACCGGCCGCAAGGAAGTGTGTAACTGAATATCCAGTATATTGCGGAGGAGTACCGCTCACTCCTGTGGTGGGTGAAGACCTGTTATCAAATATCGTTTCCCATGCATTACCGATGTAGAGTTGGAAAATATCGTGATCCGCCGCATCGCCTTTGCCTAGGAATTGGAACGTCACATCACCGGCCTGATCCAGCTTGAGATATGAGCCGTCATAGCCTGAGATACCATCATGTCCAAATCCCGGTGCCGGACCCGTGTCCGTAGCAAAGCCAGTGCCGGGGGGCCACCCACCCAAAACCGTCGGTAAACCCGCCCCCGGAACCTGTCCGGGAGTAGTTGGATACGGTGCAGAGCCTCCCGGATCACCGATGGCTTCCTGAACGCCGGGTATGATTGTCAGTAAGTTCGCATTGGCCACGCTGACAGCTCCCGACAGGGCAAATACCCCTGACATTAACAAGCTACTTGCTAATAATTTAAATTTCATTTTGATTCTCCAAAGTAAAAAAATTTGCATACAAATACGACAATCAAACCCTCCTTAGACAAGGAATAAGCCACTGTATTTGTAGGATTTTTATACCATGACGAAAAATCCGCTGATATTCGTACAACTACCTAATTGCGTGTAAAAAAACACCTCCTCGGCTGTCGATTGAAGAAGCTTCTTGCCAAAGTGATTCGGTTCATATTTCTGCCCGATTTCACACAAAAAGAACAACACACAGGGTCTACCAAATAACTCCTTAAGGATTTACGGTCGCGCTTCTTGTGTGCTTGCTAATTTCGCAGCCGCCATGCCAGCAAAGTTAAGTACAATAAGCGCCCGCTATTTGAGTTAACCACATGGCCGACCACGTTGATTATTAGAATTGCTCTGTTGCTGTTTATTGCTGCCATGGTAACGTTGTTATTGGCAGACCTACTGTCATGGTTGGCCGTGCCTGCCTTACCCAAGGTACTGTCGCCACTGGGTTTAGTGATGTTGTTAAGCGCCTTTGCTGTGCTTGTGGGCGCAGGATTGGCGGGTGGGTTAAAAATCTCTGTCCGTGCTATTGCCGATTATTTTTCATCCGCACAAAGAACTAGGCGACGACTGTTATTTGCCCAAGCACGGCAAGATCAAGTCAAGCGGCTGTTTTATTTCCGCACCGTGCAATTAAAATATTTCAATGCACTAAAGCGTACCCGCTTGTTAAAAGCCAATAATCGCAAACACCTCCATTTATTATCTAACGCCATTAGCCGGCAATTAATGTCTGTAAAACCTAACCTTGCCGCGGAAACATTTAAAGAATTGCAACAGCAACACGCCCACTACCGGCGCCAACAAAATGTTGCGGCGTTGTTACAATTGCAGCGACAAATTGCCAACCTGACTGATAACAAATGACTACTCTAAAAAACTGGGTGTTTGCGATTGTTAACCTGTTTCATTCGGTAAAGAGTGAAAACTTGCAGTGGCAGCAGGACAATCAAGACAGCCAAGCCCGACTTAAACAAGCGCAGGTGCTGGCCGAAAAAGCCCTGGAAGCAGAACTGAAGAAAAAAAGCGTGCAGTTGGAACACGATATTGCGCTGCTAAAAACACGGCACGATGCTGAACTATCAATGTTTAAAACCAAATGCAAACAGGATGTTAAAGACTATAAACAATATTTGGATTCGCTAGACCAGCTCAAACGCTCCATCCAGACCAGTTACACACGTTTACCGGAAGCTGTCGCCTTCACCATCCACCATCATGCCAAGCATTTGCTCAATGAAATGTGGGAAGCGGACAATTTTGAGGCCAAGATGCACTATGAAATGCAGTTGATCACCTTCATGACCACTGTGCATGAAGACGCGCGCTTGCATCTGGAGGGAGTAGTTAACGAAAACTTACCGGAAAGAACATTGCAGTTAATCCAGCACCAATAATATTGATGTCGATTCGAGGTGTCACATGCTTAAAATCATTCAGATCCCCGTTCTGACCGACAATTATATTTACCTGCTACACGATACCGCCAGCGGCAGCACTGCTGTGGTCGATCCGGCGCTAAGTCAGCCGGTGCTTGATGAGTTAAAACATCAAGGTTGGCGGCTAGACTGGATACTTAACACCCATCATCACTCTGACCATGTCGGCGGCAATCTGGAATTAAAAGCTAAGACCGGTTGCCAAGTGATTGCTGCAAACTCAGATAAAGATCGCATACCCGGCTTTGATAAGGGCGTTGACGACGGAAATGTAATCAAGATTGGCCAATATGCCGCTAAGGTGCTTGCAACCCCCGGCCATACCAGCGGACATATCGTTTATTATTTTGCCGATGCAGCGGCGCTGTTTTGTGGAGATACCTTGTTTAGCATGGGCTGCGGCCGTTTATTTGAAGGTAGCGCAGAGCAAATGTGGCAGTCATTACAGAAACTAAAAGCCTTGCCCGGCGATACTCGGATCTATTGTGCTCACGAATACACCCAAGCCAACGGCCGGTTCGCATTAACAGTGGAGCCTGAAAACCAAGCACTACAACAGCGCATGATTGAAGTTAATCAGCTGAGAAGAGAGAATCGCTCGACGGTGCCGTCAATCCTGCAACAGGAATTGGACACTAACCCATTTTTAAGAGAAGACAGTCTGGCGCTGCAGCGACAAATTAACTTCGAAGGCGAGACGCCTGTCCCTGTGTTTGCAGAAGTCAGGCGTTTGAAGGATCATTTTTAGAGTCAGGCTGCGGCACCCATAAATCACCTAATGCGAGCGTAACTTCATTAAAGGGCGGCGCTTGGACTAACTCATCTTCTTGCCAGGTATGTTCCAGTAACCAGTGGCCTTGGTACAAGGTATAGACCTCAAGGGTCCGACAATCGGGATCGACCAACCATAGCCAACTGACACCCTGCTCCGCGTAAATGGGCATTTTTACCGCGCGGTCGGTGCGCGCCGTACCGGGCGACAAGACTTCACAGACCCAATCGGGCGCGACAGTAAAATAGGCTATCTCAGGTAGTTGCGGCAAACGTTCGCGCCGCCAACCAGCCAAATCTGGCACCAAGATATGCTGCCCCAAGTGCAGCTCCGGTTCATCCAATATCCACCAGCCGCCCGGCCCTCCACGCCCACGCTGATAAGGTATGACAAATTCGCCACCTATCACGGACGCGGCCAATGCATGCCTTGGTGCAGGCCGGGGCTGAGTGATCAATTGCCCATAAAGAATCTCGCCGATTAGATTGTCGGGCAAATCATACAGATCTTCGTAGGTTGCAAAGCGATGCGCTACAGATGTCATACGAAGATCCTCCCGGTTCTGATGAAAAAGCTACCTTATGCTTTAGGACGCATGTGGGGAAATAATAATACATCGCGGATTGACGGCGCGTCAGTAAACAACATCACCAATCGATCGATACCAATGCCCTCGCCTGCTGTAGGCGGCATGCCGTGTTCCAGCGCGGTGATGTAATCGGCATCAAAATGCATGGCTTCATCGTCGCCGGCTTCTTTTTCTTCCACTTGTTTTTGAAAACGTGCGGCTTGATCTTCGGCATCGTTAAGCTCGGTAAAGCCATTGGCAATTTCCCGGCCGCCGACAAAAAATTCAAAACGATCGGTCACATGCGGATCATCATCATTGCGGCGCGCCAACGGTGAAACTTCAACCGGATAGGCGGTAATAAAGGTAGGATTCATCAACCGGCTCTCGACGGTTTTCTCAAAAATCTCAATCTGAATTTTGCCCAGACCGTAGCCATCTTTAACCGGAATATGCAGCTTGTTAGCCACTTCAACAGCCGCTTCACGCGTAGCAATATTTTCCGCTGTTAAGTCAGGATTAAAGTGCAAAATTGACTCAACCACGGTCATGCGATCAAACGGCTTGCCAAAATCATATTCTTGGCCTTGATAAGTAATCACTGTTTGACCCAGCACTTCTTCAGCGATACCACGCAACATGGCTTCAGTAGTGTCCATCAAATCATGGTATTCAGCATAGGCCTGGTAAAACTCCAGCATAGTGAATTCGGGATTATGACGAGTAGACAAGCCTTCATTGCGGAAGTTGCGGTTAATTTCAAAGACGCGTTCAAAACCACCGACTACCAAGCGTTTTAAATACAGCTCGGGCGCAATACGCAAAAACATATCCATGTCCAAGGCGTTATGGTGCGTGGTAAACGGGCGCGCAGTAGCCCCACCGGGAATCACCTGCATCATGGGAGTTTCAACTTCCAGAAACTGGCGCTCAATCAGGAACTGGCGAATATAGGCAACAATCTTTGAGCGAATAAGGAATGTATTGCGCGATTGCTCGCTCATGATCAAATCCAGATAACGCTGGCGGTATTTGATTTCCTGATCGGCAATCCCATGGAACTTTTCCGGTAACGGACGCAACGCTTTGGTCAGCAAACGAATATCATCGACCTTAACGCTCAGCTCACCAGTCTGGGTAATAAACAACACACCTTCCGCGCCGATAATGTCGCCAATATCCCACTTCTTAAACTGTTCGTTATAAAAGCTTTCAGGCAACGCGTCGCGGGTCACATACAGCTGAATTTTGCCGGACATATCCTGAATATGCGCAAAACTGGCTTTGCCCATCACACGCCTGGTCATCATTCTGCCAGCCAGTTTTACTCGGACAGGTTCGGCTTCCAATTCTTCTTTGGTTTTTTCGCCGTATTCAGCCAGTAATTCACCCGCAACCACATTGCGGCGAAAATCAGTAGGAAACGCAATGCCGCCATCTCCGCGTAATTCATTTAATTTACTACGGCGTTGTTTGATTTGTTCTTGTTCGTCTTGTTGTTCTGACATGCTATTTTTTAGTTCTCTTGTAATTGATTACAACCCGCTCTTTAAGCTGGCTTCGATAAACTGATCCAAATCCCCATCTAAAACCGCCTGGGTATTGCCTGTTTCGACACTGGTGCGTAAATCTTTGATACGCGATTGATCCAGTACATAAGACCGAATTTGGCTGCCCCAGCCGATGTCCGATTTAGAATCTTCCAAAGCTTGTTGGGTTTCGCTACGTTTGCGAATTTCCAGCTCATACAACTTGGCTTTCAGCTGCTTCATGGCCGTGTCACGGTTTTTATGTTGCGAGCGGTCGCTTTGACATTGCACGACAGTATTAGTGGGTATGTGGGTCATACGTACTGCCGATTCAGTTTTGTTGATATGCTGACCGCCTGCGCCACTGGCCCGGTAAACATCCACACGCACATCGGCAGGGTTGATGTCGATTTCAATATCATCATCAATTTCCGGCGAAACAAACACCGAAGCAAACGAGGTGTGTCGGCGATTACCTGAATCAAACGGCGATTTCCTGACCAAGCGATGCACACCGGTTTCGGTGCGTAACCAGCCGAATGCGTATTCGCCTTCAAATCTGATAGTGGCACTTTTGATACCCGCAACGTCACCCGGTGATTCTTCAATAAGCTCGGTCTTAAAGCCTTTAGCTTCTCCCCAACGTAGATACATGCGTTCGATCATTGATGCCCAATCCTGAGCCTCCGTGCCGCCTGAACCGGACTGTATATCCAAAAAGGCGTTGTTGGCATCCATTTGCCCGGAAAACATCCGGCGAAATTCAAGATCGGCAACTTGTTTTTCAAAATGCGCCAGATCGACAATGACGGTTTCAACTGTATCTTCGTCATCCTCTTCAACGGCCATCAGCAACAATTCTTCGGCATCAGTTAAACCACGATCCAATTCGTTAATCGTGTTTACTACGACTTCCAATTGCCCACGTTCTTTGCCTAATGCTTGTGCTTGCTCAGGGTTATCCCAGATTTTGGGGTTTTCCAGTTCTCTTAATACTTCGACTAGTCGTTCATTTTTAACGTCAAAGTCAAAGATACCTCCTAAGAGCATCAGTACGGCTCTTAAGGTCGGCTATTTTATTTTTTATCGGGTTTATTTCTTGCATACGCTGTGTAACCAATGACAGTTGATACCGACCCGATGTAAGGCCGATGCAAAACCAATACTGACGGTACAGTATTGATGAGTAGATTCTTAAAATGGTTAGGGATTATAAACCATAAGCCCAACGGGTTCACTCCGAAACCCAGGACAAGCGCCGCATCCGCTCACCCGTTGGCCTTAGATTATTGAGGAATAGTATGCTCTTGGCAGATCTTTTCGCTATCAGATTTGCTCAAGACTTCTTTGGTTAAGTTGCAAAAGAAACCATCTTTGACAATGGTAAAATGTTTGCATGTTTTACATAAACCAAATGACTGTGATTGATTGGCTTTTTGTAATGCAGTTAACGCGTTGACAAAGACTTCTTTCTGATCAATAAACTGAGTACTGTTAAAAATCGCCGTGGCCTGTTTAAATAATTCTGCCGATTTAGCCTTGTTTAATACCACATCGCCTTCTGCAGAAAGCTTCAGATGCACCACTCGGCGATCAGCCGCATCAATTGTCTTATCAACAAAACCTCTTTTTTCTAGTAAAAGCAAAGTTTGTGAGACCGTGCCCCGAGTCATCCCCAAATAATTGGTGAGGGCACCAGGAGTATCGCTATAACGGTTGCAACGCGCTAAGTAATCCAGCACTTGCACATGCACAGGACGCAGGCCTAACTCCGTACACACTTTACGTTCTTCGGCACGAATTAGTGCTGCCATTCGCTCAATCAGATCAAATATATCAACTGGTTCCATAGAGCCTAAAAATATTTTGTAAATTTATTAACTGTCACGATGGCTATATTCTCTCGCCAGGCAAGCTACGGCGGCCGCTGGCGCACAATCCGCTGTAGACATCCCTGTTTGAATTTGTGCATGCCCTGACAATAGCTCAGAAAAATCCCTATATGGCCGCCCCAAAACTAATGCCAATTGCCGAACCAAAAAACGGCCAACGCCTGCACCGATTATTGGCGAGTTTTTTGCCAACGGTTGTCGAGATAATTGCTGCTGACAAGCGCGTTGTATCTTGTACAATTGTTGCGCGCGAATATCTTCGGCCAATTGTTGCCAGCGCGGTAATTCTTCATCAGAAAAATCGCAACCGATCATCCTTGCCAGACGCTTAGCACTTGCGAAGACTGTCTTTTCTGCACCGTCGGCAGTATCGGTTTGGTCGTGGCTTTCGTCCAACTCACCGGTGAGCCGGTAAACATCCGCCATAGTCGCAAAATATTCGGCCATCAGGCCAATCTCCCTACCTTTATCTAAAGCGGTTTGCGCCACCGCCATCACTGCAGTTCTGACGATACCGGTATAGATAAGTTCCTGTGATAACAAGCGTTGATAATCGCTAACACCTTCGGCCAACACTTGGCTGTCACAAAGCAATAAAATATCAGTGGTCGTGCTGCCAATGTCAACAAACAACCCATTACCTATTTTCTGGGCTGTCAACGAAGCGCTGGCAAGCCAATTGGCTGAAGCAATGGCTTCATAATGTTTAACTGCAATTTTTGAAGACTCAACGAAACCTTCTTGTCCGGCATAAATCAAGAGTTCAGTATTCGGCAATAAAGTACGCATGGTATTGATAATGCTGACGACACCAGCATCGCGGTTAGCAAATAAATCTACTAGTTCGCCGGTCATAGTAATAGCGTGAACCGTATCGCCACCCGGCATGCCTGCCAAAATCATATTCACTGCATTGCGCAGTTGATCCAGCCCTTTCCATAATGGGCACGGTTGCTGATAAACCGCGACACAACAGCCATCGGTATTAACTAGTGCTGCTTTAACATGGGCCCCGCCAATATCCCAGCCGATGGTATTAACTCGCATGTGCTGCCTGTTGTAGGTTAATTGCAATAGGTTGATTTCGAAGCGGCTTAAGCTCTGGATCACTGTCGAGTAACTGCAAAACAGCTGCCGCTATATTGATTCCCAGCGCGGCGTAAATTCCGGTAAACGATGTAGTCAAACGAGGGTTTATCTCCAGCACTAAGATTTGTTCATTAGTTTCAATCAAATCAATCCCGACATATCCCCAGCACTCCGGCACAGCCCGAGCAACACTATCCGCTATATCCTGATAGTCAGAGCTTGCCGGTTGATAATTAACAATAATTTCTGATAACTGATACTGCTTGTCGATAAGGCTGAATTTCTGCAAATTAACACACACCAACCACGCTTTACCTTGTTTGAACAGACATGACAGACTGGTTTTATGACCTTTTAAATGTGGCTGAATGATGTATTCTCCTTCACGCTTCAGCATTTGCTCATAATCGTTAAACTCGGTAATCAAATAACTATCAGCACAGCCTACTCCATCTATCTGCTTAACCATCCATTCACCAGGCAAATATTCATTCCGCTCAAAAATTCGCGTGGCCACCGTGGCTATTTGATGCGCCTTAAGCCGTTCATAGGTTTTGTACTTATCTCCAGCAATAGCTACAGCGCTCGCAGGCGATGTCAGGATTATTTTACCGAGCGCCTCTACCATTTGACATAGCTGTTGCAAGATACCATCAAATTCCGGAGCTACTGGCCAGACTGCATCACAACGGCTAGCGGCAATAGTAAATTGTTCCAGCACATTATGCTCAGGTCTAACTGCAATAAGTTCACATCCAGGATGAGCAAGATCAACAAACCTTTCATCCAATAACACGGTTAACTGCAATTGCTTGGTTGCGGACAAATTATCAAGTAAAGCTGCCAACATTAAGCGCCCTTCCCTGACTAATGACTCAGGCAGCTCCTGATTATTAAAACCACCGCCGGTGATATACTCAAATATCAGAATTTTCACGTTACCTTCGCTTTAATAACAACAATGGACAATGAGAATTCAATAAACCATTGTAACATAAGAGTATTTTTTTAAAATCGATGAAAATCATCCCTGTAATAGATCTGAAGGATGGCATGGTTGTACTCGCTCAACGAGGCAACCGCGACAAATATCAGCCAATCAATAGCCCATTGTGTCAATCGGCTGATATTTACCAGGTTATCAAGGCATTTTTGAAAATCTACAGCTTCAATACTCTATATATCGCAGATCTAAATGCAATCACCGGACAAGGTGATAATGATGAACTTTTAAAGCGAGTGCTAACTGATTTTACGGAAGTTACTTTCTGGATAGACCGCGGCTACCAACCCTTTCCACAATCCTCAAAGTTACCAAGTAACTATTTACCTATATTGGGGAGTGAGTCTTATCAGGATGATAATATTTTAGAAATTCAAGAATACAAAAAAAAATTCATTCTCTCGTTGGATTTTGCTAATTCTTGTGCGCTAGGCGCAAAAACGTTATTTTCTAATCCTTGTTATTGGTCTGACAATATTATCGTTATGACTCTAGAGCGAGTAGGTAGTCATGATGGCCCCGATTTTCAAAAACTGCATGATTTTTCCAGACACTATCCTGATAAGCAATTTATTGCCGCTGGCGGCATACGTAACGCAGAAGATTTAGTTGCCTTGCAGGAGATCGGCGTTCATCAGGCTTTAGTTGCCAGTGCCTTGCATTTTGGTCACATCAATGCGAATCATATTTCAAACCTTCAGACAAAAAAATACCCCGCCTAAGCGGGGTATCATTATTCGAACAACTAAATTAAATCTTAGTTAGCAGCGAATGGGTGTACAGATGAACCTTTAGCAGCAACTACTTCTTTAGCTGTTGGAGTTCCTGCAACAGCACGAGCGATAGCTTCTTTAGTTGCTTCGTAGTTGTACTGTTGAATTTTAGCGTCATCTTCAGCAGCCCAGTGAATGAATACACCGACAGAGATGAATAAATCATCAGCTTCATCAGCTGGGATTGTGCCGTTTTCAACAGAGTCAGCAACAGCAAGGGCAACACCACGTTGTGCTGGGCCAAACATTTGAACAGCTTGTTTAGCACCTTTGATAGTTACTTTGTTGAACAATACAGTTGCAGGCTTAACCAACAGGTTAGGAGCAACAACAGCTAATAAAGTAGAAAAGCCATCTTTATTGTTTGTTAATGCATTTGCGAAAGCAGTTTCAGCTGCAGAACCTCTTGGCCCAATGATCAGGTCGATGTGCGCAACTTCGTTACCTTCACCAACTAAAGACTCACCAACGCGTAAATTATTAATCTTTGCCATGCTTATTTTCCCCTGTTACAAAAAATGAAAAAACTCATAGTCTTATCGATATTCCTCGACTTAACTATTTAAATAATCAGCCTTACCTGCGAATGACTCGCCGACAAGATCCATTAAAAATGCTGTAAATACCGTTGCCACAGTCATATCAGCGGTTGTCCCTGGATTAATACCTAGTGACTTAAACTCCTTATCCAATTGGTAAAGCATGGGCATCAACTGCTTGGTGTCATCTGTACTAGCCAGTTCCACACTTAGTTGAGCCATTCTTATTGCAACCAGCTCGGAATACTGCTTTCCATGCTTTCTCTCAATATGACTATCAGGAATTCGACCTAACATATCAGCATAAACCGATAATGAGGCCCAACCATGATTGCCCCATCGATCGAGTGCAGAAGTATAGCTTAAAAGGGCAGTTTCGAAAATATCTTTATAATTAGTGACGTATTGCAATGCGATACGATCCTTACTGCAAGCTAGGCGCATAGCTTCTGTAAGATTAACAGTGGGAACTTGGTTAACATCTTGCTGCTCCGAATTCCCTAGCCCGCCAGGAGCTGCTAGGGTAATCGCTTTAAACACCCAACTAGCGTCATCGAGTGTTGTCATCGCTAAAATACGACTCAAAGCATATCTTAAGGTTTCACCTGCTTCAAAATTATTGATTGCCTGAACAAGCGGCGCGCAGAGCAGGATTATCCCTAAATTGGTATTGCAACCAACTGCTGCACGCGTGGCTTGGACAGCATAATAAATTTTTTCTCCCAGCGAATATTCAGGATTAGAAAGTGCCTCTGCACTGACTTCCGCACTCAATCTGAAATCAGCAACAGCCATACCATGGCCATCGGCATAAATACTGACATTTCCGGGTTTAAATGCTTGTAGTTCAATCTCACAAGCTTGCCGATACAAATTAGATATTTGTTGGGGTGTGATCATAATTCAAATGCCAATGCATCAGATGTTTCTTTACAAATAAGTCTATTAACCAAATCACCGGCCAACAACTCGGCAATATTAACATCGCAAACACTTTCCAAACCTTTCCACGCAGGAATACTATTGACTTCAATAATTGTGTAATCGCCTACTTCGTCTTTAATAATGTCGACGCCAGCGTAATCCATAGATAATGCATTTGCAGCTTTAACTGCCAATAAGGCAAGTTCAGGATCTAACTCTATTAATTCGCATGCCGCTCCACGCGCAACATTATTCAACCAAAACTTTCCTCGCCTACGCATTGCTGCAACAGCTAAGCCATTAATCACAAAAACACGATTATCAGAAAATCCCTCGCCCTCACAATGCACAAATCGTTGTAGATAATAAACACCATGACTACTGGTTAGCCAAAACAAATCAGTCATTTTTTCAATCCGTCGAATACCCTCGCCTTGAGAACCAAACAACGGCTTACTGATCAACATATTCCCTTTTTTTAATTCGACTTCAGCAATCGCTAATGCATTTTCTCTGTTACGTAACACCCAAGTCACCGGAGTAGGCAAGCCAGCATTATGCAGCAAAAAACTGGTCATGCCCTTGTCGACACTACGCTCCACAGCATGGCCATCATTGTAGACTGGAATTCCCGTTGCCTTTAAAGCATGCAAAATATCTAAGTATAAAACGACCTCCTCCAACGACCCGCCTGGCACACCTCGAACAAAAACAGCATCGGGGAGCATGTCTTCAAACCCAGGAATTCGAATTGGCAATGCTCCAGACTCAATTGTAAATTTACATTCGGTTAACGAAACAAAGTCACTGGCATAACCAAGGTCAGAAAAAGCTTGCCGTAATTGCCGACCATGCCAACCTGGATCATCTGTGAAAATAGCTATATGACCCACTTTAAAACTCTATGCTCCAAAAGATTGGTCTAATAAAGCATTATCTAACTGCCCGGCACGGAAGCTTTTACCTGAGTCGACCGCTGTGACAATCACACTGGCAGGACTAAATAGCATTGCATCAATCTTGAAGAAGTCATATTCATATTGCTTAAAAATATCGGCAAAGGGTTTTCCGTAATCTTTAGATGTGGAGCTGGGTAATTCATTAGCTAACTTTTCTGCAGCTTCATCACTCCCCTTGACAAAAATATGCACCTGGCCAGCAAATAGGATTGCATCATTCGTGCGTCCCATGGCTTTAACAAAATTTGGATGCGGTGGGCAAATAGGGGCACTGCCGCTGCCATCGATAATATTTTCTAAAGGAAAATGCAGAGCATGTGCCTTATGCATCGCCACTTCCAATACCCGTGCAACAACTTGCACTCCGCCAGCCAAACTGCTGGTTGGCGTTACAATAATAGTTAATTTAGAGGGATCGATTTTGCACGCCGCCGCGACTTTTTCAATAATCTCAACAGGAGGTACCGCATCATTTTCAATCACTAAAACAGTTGCGTCAGCCTCATCGTGATAGGCCAACTCTTTGTAAAGCTCTTCAACAGGTTCCTGCTGACCATCTTTAACTTTGGTAGCCATTGCGCGCGCAGGTCCTGACCCTAGTGCATAATATTTTCCATGTGACAGACTCCACCCGGCATACTGACTCCCCAGACAGCCTAAAACTGGATTGCCGGTATGCACATTGACTGTCAATGGCCAATTAGTAGTATAAGGACTATGAGTAATTGTCACAGTACCCATGCCACCAAGACAAATTTCAGCAATGATACGCCCAGCTTCCAAACCACCAGGCACGTTGATCCCCGCGTCAATAACGGTACATCCATTTGCCAACGTTTCTACACCAACCCTTAGTTTGTCAGCATTATTTATCAGTAGTTGAACTAATGGTTGGGTCAATTTATTGACGCTAGCTTTGTATTCCATTTTAATTAGTACCTTCTAAGTTTTGAATAAGTTGTTGCTGTCTAATTGCTAATTGCACAAGTACCAGCGGTGTATTTTTTTCATGCACAATAATACTGCAAATTGGCTGTCCTTTGCGAATCAATGCCCCTGCTTTCGGAATATCCACAACGCCTTCTGGCCAATAAAATTGCAACGGTATAGTGAGGTCATGCTCTGCATAAATAACTTGATATGCAGCAGTCCTTCTCTGAAGGGGTAAGTTAGAAGTTAAGTCACCATTGCATGCCCGTATATGACTGCTAAGTAAATCAGCGTCATAGAGTTGCATACTAGCTGGAGGGCGAGGATTAATTTCCAACACATAACTACATCCATTGGCATGTATAAAATCCAAAGAATTAAGGCCTAGCAAACCATATATTGGCACAAGCTTCTCTAACCACCCGATAACATTTTGCTTATATTCATCACTCAAATCGCAACTATTAATGATCCCTGAAAAAATAAACTCTGTATTTTCATCAGAATTTAAAGTCCATTGCGTATTAAAACCGACAACTTGTGCATATTGACCATTAGCCAAAAACAACACTGAATATTGAACGCCAGTTAAAAATTTTTGCCAATAAACATATTTCTCTATATTACTGGCTTTACGAAATCGCTTAATACCTAACCCTCCATGTCCGAACATTGGCTTAATTAACCAATCATCAGCAAGCTCCGGCTCCATAAAAGAAACATCTGGATATGGAATCTCAAGTGCTTCAAGCGTAGAAAAAAAAATTCTTTTTTCTTGTAACGCCACAAAGGTTTCATGTGCATTCCCTAAAACCACTAGTTTTTCAGTTAAGTAACCCAAACTATCGGGATGTTCTTCAAAACCACTGCCATAAATCACATGGGAAATCGAATGACGGGCAATAAGAAAGTTCAGTGCGGAAATTAAATAATACCTGGATAGCTGGGGTATTTGACAACATTCAAGGGCAAAAGCCTCAGTGTCACTATCGGCAAAAACATCAATAACTATTGGATTGAGCCCTATACGCTGTGCCGCGTAGGTCAGCATACGCGCAGACTGTCCAATGATGAGTAATTTTTGTTGCATAGCTAAGTCAAAAGTCCTGGGCATAAATTCAGTTAGCAACATAACGTATAAGCTACCGCGAGGTGGGAGTCGGGGGACAATCTGCTTTAATGCTTACGAGATGAGTGAGGAC
>Ga0208883_100058_pt1 | contig 124059 bp, 107 predicted proteins | sample LakWasMet43_HOW7_2_FD_183881 | JGI IMG/M metagenome (GOLD analysis project Ga0208883, IMG submission 183881) | Freshwater sediment methanotrophic microbial communities from Lake Washington under simulated oxygen tension - Sediment Metagenome... | ecosystem: Environmental > Aquatic > Freshwater...
CAAGAGGATGAGCATTACGAACAATTAAACCTTTGGAAAAGCTGATCGCCTTTAGGCGATTCCCGTACTAGCCCCTTTGAGGGGCTAACAATAATAAGCCCCCGGCTTTGCCGGGGGTGATTTAACTTGAAGGCAATAAACTTAGCTTAGTCGTCCAAATCTTAAGCTGTCGCCCGGTGAATTGAATAGGATTACACTGCTACGCTCAGTAATTTTTTTGCGGACGCAGTCATGAAAATTCATCATCTCACCTCGGTCGAGGCGTTGGAAAGCTTAGGCTCCAGCATGGCAGGTCTTAGCGACGCGATGATCGATGGCCGCTTGCACGAATTCGGTTTTAACCGTATCGAAGAAACCAAAAAAAAATCGGCGTTACTGGCGTTTGCGCAAGAGTTTCTGCACTTTTTCGCATTGATTTTATGGCTGGCGGCCGGATTGGCGTTTTTCGCAGAGTCCCAGCAACCCGGCGAAGGTATGGCGACCTTGGGTTATGCGGTTCTGGGCGTGATTGCCATCAACGGCTGTTTCTCGTTTTGGCAACGCCATCAGGCGGAACAGGCGATTGCCGCGTTGCAAAAATTGTTGCCGCATCAAGTCAAAGTGATCCGTGACAATGAACTGAGCCTGGTGTTCGCCGATGAGCTGGTGCCGGGCGATTTGCTGGTGTTACAGGAAGGCGACAACGTGCCCGCCGACTGTCGGCTGCTGGAAGCCTTTAACTTACGGGTGAATAACGCCACCATCACCGGCGAATCGTTGCCTAAGGGCCGCGACGCACTGCCATCCGAGGTAGAAGACATCAGCCAAAGCCGCAACATCCTGCTGGCCGGCACATCGGTAGTCTCTGGCGAAGGCAAGGCGCTGGTATTTGCCACCGGCATGCATACCGAGTTTGGCAAGATTGCCCATACCCTAAAAACCACGATCAAAAGCCAGTCGCCGCTGCAATTACAAATTAGCCGACTGAGTCGTTTCGTGGCCTTGTTGGCCTTGCTGCTGGGCGTAGTGTTTTTCTGTATCGGCCAGATTATCGGCATGACTTTTTGGGAAAACTTTATGTTCGCGATCGGCATCATCGTCGCCAATGTTCCGGAAGGTCTGTTGCCCACCGTGACGCTGTCACTGGCGATGGCGACCCAACGCATGGCCAAGCGCAATGCGCTGATCCGCAATCTGCCATCGGTGGAAACCCTCGGTTCGACTACAGTGATCTGCACCGACAAGACCGGCACGCTGACTCAAAACCGCATGGCGGTGAAACAACTCTTTCTCGACAACCGCAACTGGCAGCCGGAGCAGCTGGGCAGCGATAGTCTGCAACATCACGCCGCGTTTCTGGCCAACGCGGCTTTATGCCATAACCTGAAGCGAGTGGAAGGTAAGGATTTACTCGGCGATCCGATGGAGGTGGCGTTGGTGGCGATGGCCCATGAGCAAGGTATGCGGGTTGATTACCCGAAAATAGGCGAGGTGCCGTTCGATACCGATCGCAAGCGTATGTCGACCATCCATAACACGCCGGGCGGGAAATTTTTATTTTGTAAGGGCGCATTGGAGATGGTGCTGCCGCTGTGTCGGCAAATTGCCATAAACGACAAGATAGAACCGCTGGACGACACTTATCGCCAAACGCTTTTAAAAGCGCTGCAAACCATGGCCGATCAAGGTTTACGGGTCTTGGCATTTGCTTATCGGCCCTTGTCGGATCCTATTGATACGGAACCGGAGCAAGCGCTAATTTTCAGCGGCCTGGTGGGATTGGAAGATCCGCCGCGTCCCGAAGTCGTGGATGCTATTGCCCAATGCCATATTGCCGGTATCAAAGTCATCATGATCACCGGCGACCATCCGCACACGGCCGTAGCGATTGCCCGGCAAATCAAGCTGGTGCAATCGGACACTCCCAAGGTGATTACCGGCGATAGGCTGAAAAAACTCACGCCCAGCCAGTTGCAAGTTGCATTGGATGCACCGGAAATAATTTTCGCCCGAGTCGGTGCTGACCAGAAAATGCACATTGTCGAAGCCTTGCAGCGCAAGAAGCATGTGGTTGCGGTTACCGGCGACGGCGTCAACGACGCACCAGCCTTAAAAAAAGCCGACATCGGTATCGCGATGGGCAAAGCCGGTACCGATGTCGCCAAGGAAGCGGCGGATATGATTTTGTTGGATGACAATTTCGCCAGTATCGTCGCTGCGATTGAAGAAGGCCGGGCAGTGTTTGACAACATCCGCAAATTCCTGACCTATATCCTAAGCTCCAATATCCCGGAACTGATTCCCTACTTGGCCTTTGTGCTGTTCAATATTCCGCTGCCGTTGACCATTATCCAGATTTTGGCGGTCGACTTGGGCACTGACATGCTGCCGGCGCTGGGTTTGGGCGTCGAAAAACCAGACGCCTCGGTAATGAATAAACCACCGCGTTCGTACCAAGAAACCCTGATCGACTGGAGGTTGCTGGTCAGAGCGTACGCCTTTTTAGGGGCATTGGAAGCCATTGCTGCGATGGCGGCGTTTTTCTTTGTGCTCGACCGCGGCGGTTGGCACTATGGCGAGATACTGCATGGCCACCAAACGCTATACATGCAAGCCACCACCGCCTGCTTGACCGCGATCATCATGATGCAGGTTGCCAACGTATTCATCTGCAAGCAGCGCCAGCGCAGTTTGTTGACTACCCCTTTATTGGATAACAAATTAATTCTTTGCGGCATCGCTGCGGAAATCCTACTAATTCTGGGCATCGTTTACACGCCATGGGGGAATCTTATTTTCGGTACCGCACCTATCAACGCCGATGTCTGGCTGTTTACGCTGCCTTTCGTGGCGGGCATGTTATTGCTCGAAGAAATCAGAAAATGGCTGGTTAGGCGCTTTGGGCTATTTCCTGCAAAAATCAGTCCCATCAAACTACGTAAAAAATCTAATGCAGGTAGGAAATAAACGGCTGGCTTGGCGCTAGCGTCGAACGGGCTGCAATAAAATCCGAAAAATTCCCGGCGACTTCAGGAAACTTGCTCAATACTCCTTCAACGTTGTTTCTCGATAATGATCGATTTAATAACGGATCATTGATTATGAAATATTCATTGTTTGCACTACTGGGATTGTTGTTACTTTCTTTATCTTCTCAGGCGCATGGGCCGACACCGCAAAAGGCAAAAGAAACGGTTGTGATCAATGCCAACATTGAACAGGTGTGGGACGCGGTTAAGCAGTTTGATTCGATTGCCAACTGGCATCCTGACGTTAAAACCAGCACCGGCGACGGCAAGCATGAGTCGGGCGGCAGTCGAACAGTAACGATGGCTAATGGTGAGCAATTGCAGGATGAGCTGGATTATTACAACGAAAAGGAACATGAATACAGTTATCGCTTGAAAACTGAAAATGTGAAAGCGCTGCCGGTCAGCTCTTATTCTGTGGAATTACAAGTAAAGCCGGGCGATGCGACCAATACCTCGACAGTCACCCTAAAAAGCCGCTTTTACCGTGGCGACACCAGTAACACACCGCCTGAAAGTTTGAGTGATGCTTCAGCAGTCGCGGCAATGAATGCGTTTTTTAAGAATGGACTGGCAGGTTTGAAAGCAAAATTGGAGAAGTAGTTTTGAAAAAGGGCAACGGATTGCCCAGTTGCTTAATCATCCTGGCTGTGAATAAGACCTTGCCGGTTTGCCAGTAAGGTCAATTCTGCCAGGGTTTCTACGCCCATTTTATCTTTGATTGCAGTGCCGTGATTACATACTGTCTTATAGCTTAAACACAATTTTTCAGCGGCTTTACGAGCGGTATAGCCGTTAGCCAGCAAGCAAAAGACATCAAATTCTCTCGGTGACAACAATTTGATTTTCCCCGATTCATCTTGATCGGAAGCCATCGATACGGCCAGTTTTTGCGCCAACTCAGCTTCTATATAAGTGCCGCCTCGGGCAATTTTACATACTGCAGCTACTAGCGTTTCCGGCACGCTGTTTTTAGTGATGTAGCCCTTAGCACCAGCTTTAATAGCCCTGGTGACATAGATCAATTCGTTATAGATGCTAAACACCAAGATTTTGCAGTGTGGGTTACGGCTGATCAATCGACGGATGCTTTCAAAACCGCCAATACCAGGCATTGATAAATCCAGCACGACAATATCAGGTTGATGTTGCGTGTACAGCTGGCAAGCGATTTCCCCACGGTCAGCTTCATAAATTTGGCCGATTTTATCGGACAAAGACAGGTAGGTTTTATAGCCGGTACGGACAACGGCATGATCATCTACCAGTAATACATTGATCTTGTTTGTCACAAATGACTCCAGAATCCTAAATAGCTCAGCATGATGCCTTGTTGACTTGCGTAACACCATGGGAGCTTTTCCTAAAATGATAGAAGTAGGCATGGGAAGTTTTCCCATGCCTTTTCAGGGTTTTTCCCCGCTTTTTCCGGTGCTTTTCCGTAACGTTGCCGACATTGACTCCAGTAGCATTAGCGCATGCCTGATCCGGGGTGCTGACTTAAACCTGTGCTTCGCCTGATCAAGAGTGCCAGTTATTACAAATGAACGCTGTCAGTACCGCGATTCAGGCTGCTTAAGCTTTATTTAACTATAACCAGGAGGAATCATGCGGATTTCCAAATTCACCCGCACCGCAATCGCATCTGCGGTTTGTGGTGGTGCGTTGATGACGGTAGCAATACCTGCACACGCGAACAAAGCATTGGACCAGTTGTCTAAACAAGACAGCAACTGGGTCATGCAGACCAAAGATTACGGTGCAACTCACTTTAGTAAGTTGGACCAAATCAACAACAATAACGTGCGGCATTTGCAGCCGGTGTGGTCGTTTTCTACCGGCGTTCTTAATGGTCACGAAGGTGGGCCGTTAGTTATTGACGGCATCATGTATGTGCATACACCGTTCCCAAATAATATTTTTGCGATTGATTTAAATCAGACTGACAAAATTTTGTGGGAATACAAACCTAAACAAAACCCAGCCTCGCGTGCCGTGGCTTGCTGTGACGTGGTCAACAGAGGCTTGGCTTACGCACCGGCGGGCGATGGTTACCCAGCTACTATTTTCCAAAATCAATTAGACGGACACATTGTGGCATTGGATGCCAAGACCGGCGAATTATTATGGAAAATGGAGAACTCCGATATTGCGATGGGCTCGACGCTTACTGTCGCGCCATTTGTCGCCAAGGATAAGGTATTGGTCGGTACTTCCGGAGCCGAGTTGGGTGTCAGAGGCTATGTCACTGCCTACAATATTAAAGACGGCAAACAAGCTTGGCGTGCTTATGCCACTGGGCCGGATGAAGATATTAAATTAGCTAAAGATTTTAATAGTCACAACCCCCATTACGGTCAATTCGGATTGGGCTTAAAAACCTGGGAAGGCGATGCCTGGAAAATCGGTGGTGGCACCAACTGGGGTTGGTACGCATTCGATCCTGACTTAGACATGCTTTATTACGGATCGGGCAACCCGGCGCCATGGAATGAAACCATGCGTCCTGGCGATAACAAATGGACTATGACTATTTGGGGCCGCGATATCAACAGCGGTGAAGCTAAATTCGGCTACCAAAAGACGCCACACGATGAGTGGGATTATGCCGGTGTTAACTACATGGGCCTCTCCGAACAAATGGTCGACGGCAAAATGACCAAGTTGCTGACGCATCCGGATCGTAACGGCTTGGTTTATACCTTGAACCGCGAGAATGGCGATTTAGTCAATGCATTCAAAATCGATGACACCGTTAACTGGGTGAAAAAAGTCGACCTGAAAACCGGTCTGCCTATTCGCGATCCGGAATTTTCTACCCACATGGATCATGAAGCCAAAGGCATCTGTCCTTCTGCGATGGGTTATCACAACCAAGGCATCGAATCTTACGATCCTGACAAAAAACTGTTCTTCATGGGTACCAACCATATCTGTATGGATTGGGAACCGTTCATGCTGCCTTACCGCGCAGGCCAATTCTTCGTTGGCGCAACGCTGAACATGTATCCAGGTCCTAAAGGTACCTTGGGGCAAGTGAAAGCGATGAACTCGGTCACCGGTGAATTTGCCTGGGAAGTTCAGGAAAAATTTGCAGTCTGGGGCGGAACCACGGCGACAGCCGGAAACCTGGTGTTCTACGGCACGCTGGATGGACAAATCAAGGCCCGCGATAGCCGCAACGGTAAGGAATTGTGGAAATTCAAACTGCCTTCCGGCGTTATCGGTCACCCGATTACTTATGAACACAAAGGTCGCCAATTTGTTGCCATTTACTACGGCGTGGGCGGTTGGCCTGGTGTTGGTTTAGTGTTTGACCTGCAAGATCCAACCGCAGGACTGGGTGCAGTAGGAGCCTTTAAAGAACTGGCTCACTACACGCAACAAGGCGGCGGTGTAATGGTATTTGCACTGGGTTATTAATACTTAGGATGCAGGTTGGGTTAGGGCGGATTAAAGCATTACTAATTGTGTCCTTCGACAAGGCTCTCCTGAGCATAGTCGAAGGACTCGACGAACGGTGGAAGTTGGTTTCGTTCGTGGTGAGCTTGTCGAACCATGAAAAAATCAACTTGTTTACCAGCTCAGCCTGACCTGCAAACCGACAACAACGGACAAAATATGCATTCAAACAAGTTTTTCGTAGTCGCTCTGTGTCTGAGCGCCGGCTTACTATCGGCTCAAGCACAAGCAGCGGGCAAGCCGTTAAAAGTCTGCACAGCAGAAAATGAAATGCCTTATTCCAATAAACATGGCGAAGGCTTTGAAAACAAACTGGCAGACCTAATCGGCAAAGCACTGGATAGACCTATTAAAGCGGTGACCTGGACTGATCCGCGTTACTTCGTGCGGGACTTATTGGATAAAGGCGAGTGCGATCTCGTCATCGGCGTCGATGCCGGTGACCCGCGCTTATTAACCACCAAGCCTTATTACCGGACAGGTTATGTATTCATTTCCCGCGCCGACGCCAAGCTGGATTTACAGAACTGGGACAGTGAAGTGTTGCATAAAGCACAGCGCATTGCCTTTGTGCCTGATACGCCGGTGGAAGTGATGTTGCGGGCGATCGGGCGGTATAACGACTTGTTCAATTATTCTCAGGAACTGGTCGGTTACACCTCCAAACGTAATCAATACGTTAAATACGAGATGTCAAAACTCGTTAACGAGGTGTCATCAGGGCATGCTGAAGTGGCCGCTTTGTGGGCGCCGGCAGCTGCGCGTTATGTTAAGGAATCCACCACGCCGTTGGTGATGACGGTGATTCCTGATAACAACGTGCGCGCCGATGGTCAAAAAGTGGGTTTTCATTACAGCACCTCATTCGGTGTGCGTAAAAACGATACTGCTTTACTGGCGCAGCTCAACAAAGTGCTGGAAGAAAACCAAAGCGACATTACGAAAATTCTGGAAGATGAAGGCATCCCATTGTTGCAGGAACCCGATGCTAAATAATTTGTAACTATTCAGCGCGAAGCACAGCAGCCCCTCTCCAGTGGGATGTAGGTAGTAGAGCAATGCAGGAGCAATTGCCGAGAGGGGCGAATTGTCGCTCTGAATAGTTACAGTAACTTTTACTAACAGGATCAAAATGAACATGAAACACCTACTTTCCGTATCCGCGCTGATCATGGCCTTGATGAGCACAGCAGCGCTGGCGGATATTGACTTGCGTAACGCCATTACCGGTATGCCGCTGGATATGAGTTTTGCCAAAAAAGGCGGTAACACCGATGCCTTCAAGGAATTCCTTAAAACCGGCAAAAACCCTTACAACGTCGACCGGCAAGCTATCGAAAAAGGCCACGATTTGTACATGACGGCTTGCTCAGGCTGCCATGGTCATGAAGCCGAAGGCAAATTAGGACCTGGTCTGGCGGATGATTACTGGACATATCCGGCCAATGCCACTGATAAAGGCTTGTTTGAAGTCTTATTCGGCGGTGCCAACGGCATGATGGGCCCGCAATACGTCAATTTAAACACCGATGAAATGTTATTGATTATGTCTTGGATACGCGACATCTATAACGGTGATCCGAAAAAAGCCAAGTGGTTGAAATAAAGCTAACGGTAGAAAACTATCAGGAGAACATCATGAAAAAAATACTCTTACTCAGTGCCGGATTGGTAATCGCCGGTATGTCACTCCAAGTCAGCGCTTACGACGGTACCAAGTGTAAAGAGCCGGGTGTGTGCTGGGAGCCGAAACCCGGCTATCCGGATAAGGTTGCAGGCAGTAAATACGACCCCAAACACGATCCCAATGAGTTAAACAAACAATCGCAATCCATTAAAGAAATGGAAGAGCGTAATGAAAAACGCTGGCAGCACCTAAGCAAAACCGGCAAGTTTGTTTATGACGTGGATGAGATCGAGTAAATGTAGGGTGGGCACCAAAAGTAGGTGCTTTAGGCACCGCTTTTTGCCCGCCATTTACGCACATAAGGTAGGCAAAAAAACCTGCCCACCCTACGTAATTATTTAAGACTAATCCCCCTTCTACTCCGGCAGCTCTCATGCACGCCGCCGGAGCTTTTTATGACAACGATGATCACAGAAGCACAACTTCCCGATTGGCGCGACAAAGCGCTCAAGTTTGAACAACAAATCAATGAAACCGTGCTGGGCTTGCAACCGGCAGTCAGGAATATCTTGATCGCGGTGTTTGCCAGAGGCCATGTACTGCTGGAAGGCAACGTCGGTGTTGGTAAAACGACTTTGCTCAGAGCCATCGCGCAAGGCTTGGGCGGCGATTATCAACGAATCGAAGGCACCATCGACCTAATGCCTGCCGATCTAATTTATTACACCTATCTCAACAACGATGGCCGTCCCTGTGTCGATCCGGGGCCGTTATTAAAACAAGGCGACAGGCTGGCGACTTTCTTTTTCAATGAAATCAACCGTGCCCGGCCGCAAGTGCATTCTTTGCTGTTAAGAGCCATGGCCGAACGCAGCATAAATGCCTTTAACCGTGATTACCAGTTGCCGCATATTCAGGTATTTGCCGACCGCAACCGGGTAGAAAAGGAAGAAACTTTTGAATTACCCGCGGCCGCCAAAGACCGCTTCATGATGGAAATCAACATTGACACTCCGAAAGAAGCCGGAATCCTCGATGAGTTGATGTTTAACCCGCGTTTTCACGATACCGATCAATTAGTCGCAGGCATTGCCGCCGGCAACATCCCTTACTACCAGCTCAATGAACTGGCTGAAATCCTGCAGCGTAGCGTGCAAACGTCACCTAAATTACGTGCTTATGCACTGGCACTTTGGCAAGCCACGCAAGATCCAAATGCCTACGGCGTAAAACTTGCCGATGTCGACATGGCTACCTTATTAAGTACCGGATCTAGTCCGCGCGGTATGAGTTATTTGATCCGCGCTTCGAAAACCCGCGCCTGGCTGCAAGGCCGGGATCATGTGCTGCCCGAAGATATTCAAGCTTTATTTCCGGTAAGCATGACGCACCGGCTATTTTTGAATCCGATGTATGCCTATCGCAAAGAACAACTTTTGCCCGAGTTGATTGATGCAATTCTGCGGCAGGTAGCGGCACCTTAGATAGCTGCTTGGTGTTAAGTCGTTACGGTGTGTAAATGAGCGTAAGTTTTTTTGTGTCGCTATCGCGACGTTTTTTTAATCGGGTTCTCGCACCCGAAGGCGAGGTACTTTTCTTTGCTTGCCCAAAGAAAAGTACCCAAAAGAAAAGGCACCCAGATGCCGCTTGCGTCCTGCGCGCCGGTGTATTTGCCGGGGGTTGCCAGAAGGGGCTTCCATGCCCCTCTGGCAACGGGCGGAATCCATTCCGCCCTCCTACGGACTATTCCCGGCAAATACACCGGTGCTCGGCGCGGCATACGGGGATGTGAGTCTTGGTATACCGAATACTCATTAACAAAACGGCTAACAGCCCTAAAAACACAATGATTCAATTTTTTGATTTTTTATGATCACCCTATGACCGAACCCCTGCAATATCGCTTGCCCTGGCAATCCACCTCCGTTTACCCAGGTGCTCATCCGGGCCGAATGGTGGGTGCCGGGCAGTTATTTAATCGCCATGAACCATTGATTGCCAGCCCCGATCCCAGACGCATCGACTTGCGAGCCAGCGTGCTCGATCCATTCGGCGGCTACCGTGTGCGGGTATTTCTGCAACAAAGTACCGTCAACGTCTACTTGATTGCCGATTTGTCGGCATCAATGGGGGCGGGCAATAAACCTAGCATATTGCAAAACCTATTACTGGATTTGGCTGATGCAGTGGTGGGATATGGCGACAAGCTTGGCTTTATCGGCTGTACGCAAAAAATTGAACCGCGCTGGCGCTTAATGGAAATTCGACAACACCAGGCTTTTATAAGGCTGACTCAGCAACTGCAAGCGCATCAATTTAGTGGCTCGGCGACCGCGTTAAGTGAGGCCGTGGCCTATTTACCTGAACGCCGCTCCTTGGTGTTTTTATTCACAGATTGTCATTTTCCTATGCCCCAACTGGAAACCCTGCTACGTACATTACAAACTCACGACGTGGTGCCGCTGGTGCCTAGCGATTTACAACACTATTTACGCTTGCCGGACTGGGGCATGGTCACATTCCAGGACATGGAAAATCGTGGAACCAGAACCTTGCTGATGCGCCCGGCCTTAAAGCAAAAAATTGTTGCCGCGCACCAGCAGCGTCAACGCGAACTAACGCATAGCTTTCGGGCCTTTGGCATGGAGCCGTTGTTTATCCAAGATACTTACAGCAGCCAACAAATCAATCAATATTTTCGGCAGAGGGCAGCATGAGAAGTTGGTTATTTATTAAAGCGCTATCGCATACATGCAAATGATTCATAAAAAGGTAGGTGCGAATTTATTCGCACAAAATACGCTGAACATGCGAATAAATTCGCACCTACAAATACTCAGTTTATTCATGTTAATGCTATTGCTATTGGCTGGATGCTCAGGATCGGTCACCGAACCAGTGAGTTATTTTGCGGTGGAAACACCGCGCCCGTTCGGCTACGTCATTGGTGATGAAATCGCCCAGCGCATCGTGATTGAAATGAGGGAGGGGATTACCTTGCAAACCGCAAGCCTGCCCGCACGCGGTCAAATCAACCGCTGGCTGAACCTGACCAAAATCAATGTTGAGCAACAAGGCGCGCAAACTGTTATCAATCTGCGTTATCAGATTTTTTATGCGCCGTTGGAAGTCAAAATGCTGACCTTGCCGGGTTTTACACTGCAGTTTGCGCAGGGCGATAACCTCTTGATCAAGGATGTGCCGGATTGGCCGTTTACCGTTGCGCCGTTGCGGGAACTGGCGGTGCGCAAGAACGAGCAGCATGAATATATGCGCCCGGATGTCAGGCCGCCGTTATTGTCTGACGGCGCCGCGCAAATGGGTTTGTGGAGCAGCTTTTCGGTGAGCGTTTTGCTTAGCGCCTATCTGGCTTATTTGTATGGATACTTTCCTCAATCCCGTCGTCGAGTTTTTAAACAAGCTCTAAAACAGTTAGCAAAATTAGGTGAAGGTGATATGGCGCAAGCCTTAACCGTGGCTCATAAGGCTTTCAATAAGCTCAACCGACAGCCGCTCTTCCAACATCAATTGGCTGATTTTTACCACCAGCATTCTGATTATCAGCGTATCAACCAGCCCTTAGAGTGGTTTTTTGCTTATTCCTATCGCTATTTCTTTTCGGGCAAACAGGCAGTGACACCTCAGCATTTGGAAAAAATCCGCGAGCTGTTGGAGCAGTGCCGCAAGATCGAACGGGGGGCGCTATGAATTTGGCGGTTGAAACGCCATGGCTATTGGCCGGACTGTTAATTGCGATGCTGCCGTTGTTCAGTAGCGGTATGGCGGTCAATCCCAGTCCCTGGCTGGCGATATTGCCGCCGGATCCGCTGTCGACCTTTGTGACATGGAGTTTGCGGGGGCTGGCAATGCTGACCATCGCGGCAATTGTACTGGGCTTGGCAGGTCTATACCGCAGCGAACAAAGCATCGAACGCATAGGCCACGGCGCGCATATCGTGCTATTGCTGGATCGCAGCAGCAGTATGGACAACAGCTTTGCCGGGCAATCGCCGGACGGTAAAAACGAATCGAAATCCGCCGCTGCTAGGCGTCTGTTGAGTGAATTTGTTGCCGAGCGCAAAAACGATTTATTTGCGGTCGCGGCCTACAGCACTGCGCCGTTATTTGTGATGCCGCTGACCGAAAACAAGCAAGCGATACAGGCAGCCATTGCCGCGACATCGACCCCGGCGCTGGCGTATACCCACGTCAGCAAAGGCTTGAGCATGGCCTTATCGTTTTTCGACCAGCAACCGCTGACCGGCTCGCGCATTATAGTGTTGGTGTCCGACGGCGCGGCGGCGATTGACCGGGATAGCGAGCAAAAGTTGCGCGTCTGGGTTAAGCAAAAGCAAGTCCGGTTGTACTGGCTGTTTTTACGCACCGCCAACAGCCCCGGCATTCATTCGGTTGCCGAAGATCTTAGGGATGATAACGCTCAAGCCATGCCTGAGCGTTATCTGCACCAGTTCTTTTCCAGCCTGGGCGTGCCTTATCAAGCTTACGAGGCAGAAAGCCCGGACGCCTTGCAGCGAGCCATCGCCGACATCAATCATCTGGAAAACCTGCCCCTGCATTACCTGGAACGTATTCCTAAACAGGATTTGTCTAATCAATGCTACGGTCTGGCGATGGGCTTGTTAGCTCTGCTACTGACCGTTAAGTTTTTCGAGATCAGGGTATGAGTTTTAAAACGATACAGCACAGTCTTATTTGGACCGCTTTAGCTTTAAGCATCGGCGCGTTGTTGTTTAACACCGGTGCGCTGCTGAGTGTTCATAGCGACAATGAACTGATTGCACAGCTGGTTTCCGGCAAGGATGTCGATGTCAGCAAAGTCATCAGCGGCAAGCCGGAATTACGGCTGGCGCGGGCGTTGTATCTCAAGCAAAAACACCGCTATGACGAAGCCTTGTCGACGTTGAGTTTGATTATGGAGCAGGGCGATCAAGCTTTCAGGGCCAAAGTGCGTTACAACCTGGGCAATCTCTACCTGGAACAGGCGATGAACCATGTCGAGACGATGAAAATGAACGAAGCACTGCCGCTGGTGGATTTGGCCAAGCAGGCCTACCGGCAAGCGTTGGCGCTGGATAGTCAGGATTGGGACAGCAAATACAATCTGGAAGTGGCGATGCGCTTGTTGCCGGAAATGGACCGTATCAACAGCGGCAATGAAGACGATCCCAAAAAACAGGCCACTCAGTTGTGGACGACCGTGCCGGGATTTCCGCGGGGTTTGCCTTAACTTATGAAACTAATAATTAAATTACTGATCATGTTAACTCCATTCATGGTTCGACAAGCTCACCACGAACGGAGTCAACAAATAACCGTTCGTCCTGAGCTTGTCGAAGGACGAGAGCATAGGTATTTTCTAAAAGACTACCGCAGTATCGCCTTGATACTGGCATTATCAGCGATGACAGCCTTATTTATGTTTCCCAGTCGTGAGCAAAAAAGTCCGGTCTACAACCTGATTTTTATCGTCGACATCACCCGCAGTATGAATGCCACCGATTACCAACTGGACGACCAAGCGGTGAGCCGCCTGGAAACGGTTAAACAGAGTCTGCGCGAGCTTTTGAGTAAGCTGCCTTGCCAATCTAAGGTGGGACTAGGCTTGTTTACCGAAAGGCGCTCGACGTTGCTTTTTGAACCGCTGGAAGTGTGTTCGGCTTTCGGCGAAATCGACAGCGCCATCAATGCTGTGGATTGGCGGATGGCCTGGGCGGCGGATAGCAGCATCAGTAAAGGCCTGTTTAGCACCTTGGAGATGCTGCAAAAAAATAGCAGCGCGATTATTTTTATTACCGATGGCCAGGAAGCCCCACCCATCAATCCCAAATACCAGCCGGATTTTTCTGCGGTTGTCGGTAAAGTAAAAGGCATGATTGTCGGCGCCGGCGGTCTGCAAGCCGTGCCGATTCCTAAATTTGACACCAACGGTAAGCAAACCGGTTTTTATACTGCAGAAGATGTCCCGCACCGAACGTCATTCGGCGAGTCTAATCTCGATCCTGCTTCAATTGAAGGCTACAACGCTCGCAATGCGCCGTTCGGCAGCGCCGCGGCTTCGGGCACCGAACATTTGACGGCGTTGCAGGAACCTTATCTTCAACAATTAGCCGCACAGTCCGGTCTTGCATACACACGCTTGAGCGATACCGAAAATCTCTATCAAGCAATACAAAACTCCCAGCTTGCCAGGAGCCAGGTTACCCAGGTCGATATTCGCTGGCGCATGGCCTCGTTAGCTTTGCTGCTGCTGGCTGCTGTCTATTTTCCAGTGTCCCTTTTTGTTAACCGCCGACAACCTTTGAGTCAATAACTGCTATGACCAAGTACCTACAATCCAATCATTATTTGTTTACTGCTTATATTGCTTTATCAGTCATTGGCGTGGGCATTAGCGCAAGTTCGCCGGGTGCCAGTCATTATTACTGGCTATTGTTGGTGCTGGTGTTCGGTGCCGGCGCGGTTGCCAGACAGTATTACCAGCTGGAAAACGATGCTGCCGAGCAAAAATCACAAGTCATCAATACCGGTTTGCATTGGCTGGGCGGTTTAGTCGCGGCCATTATCGTTAATGTTTTCCTAAGTTCTGGTCGCATCTTTGTTGAAGAAACCGGCCTGATTACGCAGTTGGTGTTGGCGTTGACGGTGTATTCGGATGGCCTTAAAACCGGCTGGCGTAATAGTGCCAATGGTGTGTTTCTCGCTTTGGCAGCCGTTAGCGCTGCTTATTTTGATAGCTATGCCTGGCAATTGATTGGGCTGGCCAGCGCGTTTGTGGCTTACAGTTTTTATAAAAAGGATTGATGTTATGAAAATGATTTTCTTGTTGCTGAGCCTCTTACTATCAACAAATAGCCTTGCCGAAGAAAAAACCGTTATCCGCATCGGCGTTCAGGCTGGTGGGACGGTGGAGTGGGAGCTGCCGGTGTTGCAGGAGGCGTTAAAAGCCAAGTCGGCAGATTTTGAGCTGGAAATTAAGCATGTTGCCAATGTTGAAGCCGGGAAGGCTGCGTTACAGTCCGGGGCGGTGGATATTATTGTTTCCGACTGGATCTGGGTGTCCGGGCAGCGGGAAAAAGGCGTTGATCTTACCTTTTATCCCTATGCGGATACGTCCGGCGCTCTGGTGGTGCCTAGCGACAGCGGTATTCATTCATTGTCTGATTTAAAAGGTAAACGCTTGGGTATTGCAGGCGGTGAGCTGGATAAAAACTGGCTGTTACTGCAAGCATTGGCGAGTCAGCAACAGGAGATTGAAATTGATTCAACTGTTGAAAAAGTCTTCAGCACGCCGCCGCTGATTAACGAACAAATCAAACAAGGTCGTATCGATGCAGCGCTTACCTATTGGCATTTTGCTGCCCGGCTGGAGGCCGACGGTTATCGAACCATCATTGACGGCCGCAGCATTTTACAAGGTTTGGGTATTCAGGAAGCGGTTGCCAATTTAGGTTATGTTTTCAAGCAAAGTTGGGCTGATCAACATGGTCAGTCGCTCAAGCAGTTTTTTGATGCCGGCAAACAAGCCCGGCAAACCCTTTGCAGCTCCGATGCCGCTTGGCAAAAAATAAGACCGCTGACCAAAGTGGAGGACGATCTCACCCAAAAGCATCTGCGGCAAAGCTATTGCGCCGGTAACATCGAACACTGGGGCGAAGCTGAGCAAAAAGCAGCGGAAAAGGTCTATGTGCTGCTGCATAAGCAAAGCAAACAGGCATTGACTGGCAAGTCGGAGCAGTTGCAAAAAGGCACTTTTTGGAAATTTAATTAACTAATTACTTTTAGGCGATCAACCCAATCTATAAGTTGGGCCGACACTAAATTCCTGCAGCAAACGCATCCAATTAAAAGTGTACGGCTTCAACAATAACGTTATCGAATATTTTGCGGAAAAAAACCTCAATCTGTTCTGAGATTCCTTTTTGCGTAAATCCATGAGCAACGGAAATAACATCACAAATATCATCGCCGCGATCATTAATATTGTTTTCTGCGATGCCTTGATAAGCGTCTTCAATTTCCCTTTCAACGTTCAAGAAATCGTCCCTATCTTTGCTCTTGCTAGACAGCAATATATAAGGTCCATTTGGATGTCGAAAAACATGGATAGCTTTGTATGACTTTCCGGCCTTGCTGGTAAATGAAATCCACACGGCGTTCACGCTCTCATCCGCGCGCTTACTTGACGCTAACCATTCAGGGCTAACGTCTTTAAAGCTGGGGTGTTCCTCATCGTATTGTTTGAAATGTACTTTAGATAGCGCGCTCTTCTTTTCGAAGTATTGTTTCAAATCGCTTGAATAGTCATCTTTTTTTGACGCACTACCGACATAAAGCAGTTCGTAAGGGGAAAAATCTTCTAAAAGTTTGTTGTTCGCTACGGCTTTACCTTCGCTAACGACAAAGTTGTTGATGATTAGCCCTTGGGTTAATTCAATAATAAAATCGCTTTTATCAGGAAACACCCTATTGTCGACGGAATAATATTGATACCAAAACCGAACATCCACTTGGTAACCAGGAAGAACCTTGTCAAGCATGATGCGTTTTTTGGCGCGATCGTATTCTGCGTGATGTACCTGCTGCGGATCATCGTTAATAGCAAAATCATACAATGCGCCAAATAAATCGAACTCCACGGTCACATTTTGTGCGTCGCGTTTTCCAATATTCTTAATACGTAGAACAGCAAAACGATTGGGGAATTGTTGCCTAATTTGTTCACGTTGCGCCTCGACTGTTATAAATGCCGTTGCTGCCTCTGCGCCTATTATTTCAGTCAATGCTGCTGGTTCTCTGCCTAATTGATTGTTAAAAAGAGCGCGAAGTTTGGCAATCAATTCGAGTTGAGTGCGTTCGTCTGAAATATAGTTCCCGCCAAGTATTTGAATGGTATTGTCGCCTAATCCAGCGAGGGTATTTGAAATAGGATAGGTATCGAGAAATGCTTTGTATTGTGAAAAAAGCGCCTGTCTGTCTTGTGTTACTCTCAGCGGCCAAAGGCTAGGATGGTCACTTTCTCGAGAGTAATAAGGAAATCCTGGGTATATCTCCAGTTGATCCATTATTTTAGCCATGCCATCTTGTTCGACGGGATCAAACATTTTTGCAATAGCTAAGGCGTACTCTATTTTGGGAACAGGTTCGAAGAATGACGGAGGGAGTACTTTGGACAAAATATACGCGAGAACTGACAGAACAACGGAGGTAATCGCAAGAAAAAACGTGTAATTTATAATTTTAGAAAGGATGCTAAAAGAAGCCTCTACGCCAAGTGGTGAAATGATTCCCAGGCGCAGAATGCCTAAATATATAAAATAAAATACGATAACAATGAGTCCGACAACGCCTAAATAGACGCGGGACTTTATTAGCAAAGAAAGGAACGATCTGCTGCCCATAACCAAAGATCTCCCAAGTTAGATTATATTTTTAACGTTTTTGTTTATTGCTACGGATTGATAAAAAATAGCCCAGGCCACCCAAGATGACAGAGAAGATCGCTAAAACAAATAAATAGAAAAAGACATTACTCAGTAACACAAAGGTTTCGTTTTCCCCGACTCGGGTAAAAACATCCATTTCAAGAACTTGTTTGTAGATTCCATACAACACCAAAACAACGAGCCCTGCTAACGCAAGAGGTGTGCGCAAACGCTCAATAAGCTGATTTACCTTCGCTACCCATTCCATAAATTGCCCTCGCAAAATTTTTATGTTTTTTACTGCAGATTATTAATATCTCGCAAATTAAGGTAGATAACAAAGCTTTTGATAGGCTATGCATTCATTAACTGGCGTAAAGCATTGGTCAGAACCTGCTCATATCATTGATGCTTAGACTGTCAGCAATTCCCCTAGCAACAAGTTCCTGCCTAAGTTAATATCCTCGCTGTTTAAGTTTCAATTACGCTGCAAATTGAGCAAGGCTAGCCGCATCATATTAATGATGTTATTAACTCCAAATTACGTCAGCGTTTAATTTGATATTGACGTACTGTCCTTTTTCACCTGCTAAATCAAAAAGTTAAATGAATAAACCCAAAAAAGTCGCAATTCTTACCGCGGGCGGTTTGGCGCCTTGCCTTAATTCAGCTATCGGTAGTCTCATCGAGCGTTATACAGAAATCGATCCCAGCATTGAAATCATCTGCTATCGCAGTGGTTATAAGGGCTTGTTATTGGGCGATTTTTATACGGTGACGCCGGCAATACGAGAAAAAGCCGGTTTATTGCACCGGTTTGGCGGCTCAGTGATTGGTAATAGCCGGGTAAAACTGACTAATGTTAAAGATTGCATCAAACGCGGTCTGGTTAAGGAAGGTCAGGACCCGCAGCAAGTGGCGGCCGAGCAGTTGATTAAAGACGGCGTCGATGTGTTGCACACTATCGGCGGCGACGATACTAATATTGCAGCGGCTGATTTGGCGGCGTATTTGGCAGCCAATAATTACGGGCTGACGGTGATCGGTTTGCCCAAAACTGTCGATAACGATGTCATTCCGGTTAAGCAAACGTTGGGTGCCTGGACCGCAGCCGAGCAGGGCGCGCGCTATTTTCAAAATGTGGTGGCGGAAAATAACTCCAACCCGCGCATGTTGATTGTTCATGAGGTGATGGGCCGTAGTTGCGGCTGGTTGACAGCGGCCACGGCGGTTGATTATCGCAAGTTACTGGAGAGCAGTGAATGGCTGCCGGAGCTTGGGTTGGACAAGGCTGCGTTTGATATTCATGGCGTGTTTATCCCTGAAATGGCAATTGATATTGCTGCTGAAGCCGAGCGTCTGCGGGCGGTGATGGATAACGTTGATTGCGTGAATATTTTTGTTTCCGAAGGTGCCGGTGTGGCAGAGATTGTGGCGCAAATGCAGGCGAAGGGCGAAGAAGTGCCGCGCGATGCGTTTGGGCATGTCAAACTGGATGCCGTCAATCCCGGCAAGTGGTTCGGCGAGCAGTTTGCGCAAATGATTGGCGCAGAAAAAACCTTGGTACAAAAATCCGGTTATTTCGCCAGAGCGGCGGCGGCGAATGTTGAGGATATTCGTTTGATTAAGTCCTGTGCTGATTTAGCTGTGGAATGTGCGTTGTGCGGAGAGTCCGGATTGATCGGCCATGATGAAGAACGCGGCGACGTGTTACGGGCGATTGAATTTCCGCGTATTAAAGGTGGTAAGCCGTTTGATGTCGATGTCAGATGGTTTGAGGAATTATTGGCTGAAATCGGTCAAGTTAAGGGGGTCAGGGTTGATACAAGCCATTAACTAAGCGATGGCAGTAGAACGTATTTAATTTTAGGAGGGGAAAGTGATGGCTGATAATAATGAAAAACAAAAAATAGTCATCGTTGGCGGTGGAGCAGGAGGCTTGGAGCTGGCGATAAGTTTGGGTAATAAATTAGCTAATAAAGGCTTGGCGGAAGTCACATTGCTGGACGCCTCGTCGACACATATTTGGAAGCCGTTGTTGCACGAGGTAGCAGCGGGCACCCTGGATGAGGCTGAAGAAATAGAATATCTGGCGATGGCGCATCGCAATCATTTCCGCTTCCGCTTGGGCAAAATGGAAGGCCTGAACAGGCAGGCTAAAGAAATTTATGTCAGCCCCACCGTGAACAATCAAGGCGAAGTGCTGATTCCTAAACGCACGTTCAGTTACGACACCTTAGTTATATCGGTAGGTAGCGTCAGCAATACTTTTGGCATTAAAGGCGTCGATGAGCATTGCATGTTTCTGGATACCACATCGCAGGCGTTTAAGTTTCAAAAGCAATTGGTGGAGTCTTACATTAAGACTCATGTCGGCGTCGATGCGACAAGAGAAAAGCCTTTGTCTATCGCGATTGTCGGCGCAGGAGCTACCGGCGTTGAGTTATCCGCACAATTGCATGAAGTCACTGATCTGTTGGCGGTGTTTGGCCTGGAAGGCTCAAGCAAAGTTAAAATCACTATCATTGAGGCCGCCACGCAATTGTTGCCCGCATTGCCGCCGCGTTTGGCAATTGCTACCCAGCAGCAGCTTATTAAGTTGGGTATCGATCTTAAACTGGGTCGACGTGTCACTGAAGTGACCAAAGAAGGCATTTTGACTAATGGCGACGAAATGCTTGAAGCCGATCTTAAAGTCTGGGCGGCTGGCATTAAAGCGCCGGATTGGCTGAAAGAGCTGGACGGCTTAGAAACCAACCACCTTAATCAATTGGTCGTCGATAACACCTTAAAAACCAGTGACGACGACATATTCGCGTTGGGTGACTGCGCGGCCTGTGCGTGGACGGGGCATTCTGAAAACGTTCCTCCTAGGGCGCAAGCTGCACATCAACAAGCATCGACCTTGGCCAAATCGATTGTCAATCGTTTGCACGGTGGTAAATTAGTCGGGTATGTGTATAAAGATTACGGTTCGTTGGTGTCGCTGGGTAAATACACCACCGTTGGTAACCTGATGGGCAATTTAATGGGCACGGTAAGTGTGGGCGGTTTTATTGCCCGCGTGGTGTATTTATCGCTTTATAAAATGCATCAAGTCGCGATACATGGTTACTTTAGAACGGCGATGTTGACGCTGTCTAACCTGTTCAGACGCAGCGCGCATGCGAAAATTAAAATGCATTAAAGCTGTTTAAAAATAATAACAATTGCTGAAATCAGCCCCAAGTGCGTTGGGTTACATTGCGTTACCCCAACCACCTCAACCTACACAAAAACAATCACATGTTAGAAATTGAATACGAATTCCGCGAAGAAGATTTAATTCATTTTAATGAGCTCCAGCTTGAAAGAAATGAAGAAATACAAAACCACATCAAAAAGAACCGTTGGATTGTGCCAGGCATAATGGCGCTGATTGGTGCTTTTTATTATTTTTATTATGGCGATAAACCGACAGCGGGCTACATCTTAGCAATCTCCTTGCTTTGGGCCTGGTTATCACCACGAGTGATGATGTTGGATTTTCGTCGGCAGATCCTCAAAAACTACACCCCGAAAGAAAAAATCAACATGTTCGGCACGTACACGTTGTCGATAGATCCTGCTAATCCTCAGTACTTGTTTGAAAAGTCGCCTAGCGGCAAGCACAAAATGGCTTGGGCGGACCTGGTGCGGGTAGAGCGGGGCAGACGTTATATTTTTATCTATGTGGATTTACATACGGCATTGGTTATTCCCTTGGAAACGATGAAAAAAGGCGACCTTAAGCAGTTTGCTAATCAAGTGGAAACTATGATCGAGCGTTTTGGTTAATGACTTCTATGTTTTTAGATATTGACCGAGCAGCGAAACAGCTATGTTGAACTTCAAGAATTTAAGCTTACGTCGCGGCGCAAGAGTGTTGTTCGCAAATGCTTCTTTTACTGTTCATAAGGGACAAAAAGTGGGATTTACCGGTGCCAATGGTGCCGGTAAATCCAGTTTATTTGCGTTAGTCAAAGGTGAGTTACATCCCGATGAAGGTGATTTTTCTATGCCGCCGGGATTGGAAATTGCCCATGTTGCTCAAGAAACACCTGCAGTTACTTGTTCTGCCATTGATTACGTTATTGATGGCGATCAGCCCTTACGGCGCTTGCAACAACAACTGCGTGAAGCAGAACAGGTCGATGACGGCTTAAAACAGGCGGAGCTGCATAACGCTCTTGATGTCGTTGGCGGTTATACGGCCAATGCCAGAGCGTCACGATTGATGAACGGCCTGGGCTTTACTGCCGATCAGGAAGCCAATGCCGTCAGCTCATTTTCCGGCGGCTGGCGGATGCGCTTGAATCTGGCGCAGGCTTTGATGTGCCGCTCTGACGTACTGTTACTTGATGAACCGACCAACCACTTAGATTTAGATGCGGTGATTTGGCTGCAAGATTGGTTATGCAAATACCCCGGCACCTTGTTATTGATTTCGCACGACCGGGAATTTTTGGACACCATTACCGATCACATCGTCCATATCGAGCAAGGTCAGGCGGAAATTTATACCGGTAATTATTCCGCATTTGAACGCATGCGCGCGGAGAAATTGTCGCAACAACAATCTGCTTATCTTAAGCAACAACGTGAAATTGCCCATATTCAAAGCTTTGTCGACCGGTTTAAGGCGCAAGCAACCAAGGCACGTCAGGCACAAAGCCGGATTAAGGCTTTGGAACGCATGGAATTAATCGCTCAGGCGCATGTCGATTCGCCGTTCGATTTTAGTTTTGCCAAGCCGCAAAAAATGCCCAACCCGCTGTTGACCTTGGAAAAAGCCGATATAGGTTACGGCCAAACGGTAATTATCAAACAGGCCGGTTTATCAATTTCACCCGGTGACCGTATCGGTTTGTTAGGGCCGAATGGTGCCGGTAAATCAAGCTTGATTAAAGTGCTGGCGGGCGAAATGCAACCGCTGACCGGTAAAAGGTTGGAAGCTGAATCCTTGAAAATCGGCTATTTCGCCCAGCATCAACTGGAGCAATTGCGCCTTGATGAAAGTCCGTTGTGGCACTGTCAGCAATTGGACAAGCAAGCGACAGAAAAAGAGCTGCGCAACTTTTTGGGCGGCTTTGATTTTCGCGGCGATAAGGTGTTGGAAGCGGTCAAACCGTTTTCCGGTGGTGAAAAAGCCAGGTTGGTATTAGCGTTGTTGGTTTATCAAAATCCTAATTTATTGTTATTGGATGAGCCTACCAATCATTTGGATTTAGAAATGCGTCATGCCTTAAGCGTGGCGTTGCAAGATTACCAAGGCGCTATCGTCATAGTCTCACATGATCGGCACATGCTGCGCTCGGTGACAGATCAGTTGTTGTTGGTGGCAGGTGGCAAAGCCCAGCCATTTGACGGCGACCTTGACGATTATCGGCAATGGTTGGTCGAGCAAAAAAGGCCGGAGGAGAAATTGCAGATTGAAGATGCACCGGTGGTGTCGCGAAAAGATCAACGTAAATTGGAAGCTGAGCGCCGGCAAAAACATAAACCGTTATTTGATGCGCTAAAAAAAGCTGAAGCCGCTGTTGAAAAATACCATCAAGAACAAAAAGCAATCGAGTCCCAGTTGGCTGATCCTGATATTTATACGGATTCAGAAAAAGACCGGCTTAAACAAACCTTGGCGCGTAAGGTGCAGATTGATAAAGCCTTGGAAGATGCCGAGACTGCGTGGATGGAAGCTGAAGAGGCGCTTGAACAAACCAAGCTGGAGATAGCTGAATAAGAATTCAGCTATCTCCAGTCATTATTGGTCCATACACCTGAGGAAAATGCATGTTTGAACTTATCAAAGTGTTGTTTGAAATTTGTTTGTTTAAAAAAGGCCCGGCATCTTTACCTCATTCTGTGTGGCTGTTGCGAATATTACTGTTGATCGATGTCGGTGTGACTGTCTTATTGGTCAGTATGAGTTCCAACTTGGTCAGGGCTTTGTCGCAAGGTTTTGTTAGTGTGGCCTTAATCCTTGCTTTTGCCTGGATCACACTGGCTATCGCAGGAAAATTAGCGAGATTCACCCAGACCACTTGTGCGCTGTTAGGCACAGATGTGTTGATCAGTTTTTTTGCCATACCAGGAACAGCAACTCTAGCCTTGGGTTACTTTAACGTAATGGTATTTTTGGCTATGACCGGTTTAATTCTGTGGCATTGGGCTATTACCGGGCATATCATCCGTCATGCTTTGGGCAAATCAGTCGCTTTTAGCTTCGGGTTGGCATTTTTGTATATTTTTACGTCATATCAGGTGATGGCATTGTTGTTTCCTGAAATAGTCGTTAATCAATAGGAGTTAACATGGAAACCTACAAACACATTTTACTGGCCGCCGATTTTTCTGAAAATGGCGGTGCGGTTACCGAGCGAGCTAAGGATTTGGCGGATAAGTATCACGCTAAATTGAGCGTCGTCCATGTGATGGATAACTTGTTGATCACCGATGCGGCATACGGATCGACTATTCCTTTTGATCTTGATTTGACTGCCGAACTAATGGCTGCTGCCAAAAAGCGTTTGGCGCATCTGGCCGATAAATTAGCCATTCCAGAGGCAAACCAATGGTTGGAGATGGGTAGTCCTAAATTGGAAATTATCAGAATTGCCGAAGAAAATAATGTGGATTTGATTATTGTTGGTTCACATGGGCGGCATGGTTTGGCATTATTGCTGGGCTCGACTGCAAATGGCGTACTACATCATGCCAAGTGTGATGTGCTGGCAGTACGCATTAAAGACGCATGATAACTGGCGATAAAAATAATAATTACAGGTAGATAAATATGATTGGAGAAGTCCAAAGCTATGATCCGGAGTCACTCGCTGGGGTAATAATAAGTGAGGGATTGCTGTTTGATTTTGTTATCCAAGACTGGGAAACCGGCGTGCCGCCCGATGAAGGCGACGCAGTTTATTTTGATGTTGATGATGACAATCAAGCCGTCAAAATCAGGTTGGTTGGTGCTTATTTGGAGCCGCCAAAAGCAGTTAAATCTAAAAATATCGCCGGGATCTTGGCATTATTATTAGGGTTTTCGGGTGCTCACAGGCTTTATTTAGGTTTTTATAAGATGGCCGTTGCCCAGCTTGCACTAACCGCTGCAACCATGGGTTTTGGCGCTGTGTGGGGCTTTATTGATGCGCTGTTGATTTTTACCGGCAATATCGACAAAGATGGCAAAGGCAGACCTTTAAAGTAGACGGTTACCAAAGCAATAACCATAAAAAAGGCCCTGATGATTGCTCATCAGGGCCTTTTTTAGTCTGGCTTTTATCGCTTATTTAGGGCGAACATTAGTAGCTGTTAAGCCTTTTGGACCATTTTCAACATCAAAGCTGACAGTTTGACCTTCAGTCAATGTTTTAAATCCGTCACCTTGAATAACAGAATGATGAACGAATACATCTTCGCCGCCTTCTGCAGGTGCAATAAAACCAAAACCTTTTGTGTTGTTAAACCACTTTACAGTGCCTGTTGCCATTTTAAGAACTCCTAAATAAAAACTTACGGTTAACACAGAACCACACAACATTGATAACCGGACCACCTAACATTTAGGAACCTCGTTAACTCAACAGCTGGTTTCTGACGCGTTGTATTGTACTGGTTTTTTTATGATTCTGTCATTAGCAGATTTGGAATAAGCCATCTAACACCAGAGAGTTTGGACTGATAATGCCCACAATCTGATTATTTTCCAGTACCGGCGCCCGGACTAAGTTGTATTCAGCAAATAATCGCGAGCAATAACGAATATCCATATCAGGGTGAACTGAGATCACCGGCTTACTCATAATTTCATAAACATTGACTCGATCCGGAGCCCGGTCTTTAGCTAAGACATGCCGAGCAATATCACCACAATTGATCATGCCGTACTCATCAGTTTCATCACGTTTGTTGACCAGTAGCACAGCGGTTTTTAGCGTTTTCATCAGTTTTAAAGCGTCGGCAACTGTTGCGACACCGTCTATAGAACCATAATCAGTTTTCATGACATCGCGGACCCGGATTAACGCGCGTTTTTCGATCATATTTTGTCCTCCAATTCTTGAGTAAGTTGTTCAACCTGACGGGTAACACCAATTGCATCTTCAACATCGATCTGGAAGGCGATGCCGGTGCCGGGTGCGCTGTCAAATTTAGCTACCACGGCGATAGTTTCCAGAATGTGTCGACTGAGATGTTCTTCGACTAAAAATAACAACACATCGCGTTGAGTCTCCAACGTCAAACCGAAAAACGTTTTCGATTGTTTAAGTCCCTCGCCGCGGGCATTGTTTATAACGGTAGCGCCCTTCGCGCCGTTTTTGCGTGCCGTTTCTAGCACCAGATCAGTTTTGTCATCTTCGACAAAGGCAATAATCAGTTTGAAATGCATGATTTTTCTCAGGGTTTAGGGGAACGATCGCCTTTATTGAGCCAATGGGCGATTTGCGCATAACTCAAGACGGCAATGATAGGAAATAAGCTGGCAAAGGCGATTAAGCCAAAACCATCCAGCACGGGGTTGCGACCGGGTATGGCTTGAGCCAGACCTAGTCCCAATGCAGTGACCAGTGGTACGGTAACCATTGATGTGGTCACCCCGCCCGAGTCATAAGCCAGACCAATAATCATCTTAGGCGCAACTAGCGTCTGTATCAGCACGACAACATAACCGGCGACAATAAAATAATAAAGCTCCGCCCCGGTGACGATACGGAAAGTCCCCAGGGCCAAACCAAAACCGACGCCAATGGCAACGGCAATGCGTAATCCCCAAGCACGAATAGTACCGCCTGAAATTTGTTCGGCTTTAATGGCGACCGCGAGTAAAGCCGGTTCGGCTAGGGCAGTGGCAAAACCGATGCTGGCAGCAAAGATATAGACCCAGAAATAAGTTCGCCAGGATACTGCATAATCGAGAGGATTAAGGCCTAAAAATTCAGGAGTTGTCAGTTGGGAGGCCATTAAACTCCCAAGCGGAAATAAAGCTAAATCCAGACCTTTCAGAAAAAAGACAATACCCAGTAAAACATAGATGAAACCTACCAGCGTTTTTTTGAGATGAGGTAAGGGTCTTCTGATTACCAAGAGCTGAAAGCCGATGATGGTGACGGCAATAGGCAAAATATCCCGGCAAGTTTCCAGTAGGCTGAAGGCAAAATTAATCAGCCAATCGATCATGTGAGCATCCCATAAGCCATTACAAAAACCATCGGTGTCAATGATGCAAAAACAACCAGTCCGAAGCCGTCTGTCATGGGGTTACGACCTTTAATTGCAGTAGCAAGCCCTACGCCAAGCGCAGTTACTAATGGCACAGTAATAGTTGAAGTGGCAATGCCGCCTGCATCATAAGCAATACCAATAATATCGGCCGGTGCAAAGGGCGTCATGACGGCTATACAGCCATAAGCGAAGAAAACTGGATAATACACTGGCCAGCCGCGAATGATGCGTAATACCCCGATTAAGATAGCAAACCCAACAGAAAGGGCGACGGTGAGTCTCAAGCCTAGCGCGTAACTATCTCGTGCGGTGTCGGTTTGTTCAATAATATTGCCTGTGCTGGCTATAGTTGCAGCTTTTTCAGCCACAGCTATTAAGGCAGGTTCGGCAACTGCTGCGCCAAATCCTAAACAAAAAGCGAACGCCAGCAACCAGAATAAACTGCCTTTGCGGGCGAAGGCGTAAGCCATGGATTCGCCGAGTGGAAACAGACTTTGCTCAAGGCCCTGGATAAAAAGGGTGAGACCGATTACCACAAACAGCGTGCCGGTGATTAAGTTAGCAACATCGGGAATGGGTTTTTGAATTACCAGCACCTGAAAAATTACCACCACGGTAAGAATTGGCGCCAAATCTAGGAAGCTGCTGAATAATTGTTTGATAAAAGGATTTTTTAGCATGATGGTTCAAATTCCTTGAATGGACTTTGATTGTATATCAAAGCAGACAAACCATGCCATGGAATGACGAGGGGCCTTTTTTTGCTTGACCACCCTTGGCTATTCCGGAATTTCAAAGTAAATCAAATAAGTCTGTTTTTTAAGATTAGGTGACATGGCGTAGGATGTGCTGAACGCAGTGAAGCGCATCAATCGTGAACGATGCTCCTCGTACCTTGGCACATCCTATGGACCTAAGTAGAGTGGATGTGCAGATGCATAAATATCAAAGATGTGGGTACTTAGGTGCATCTTATATAAAAACCTGAAAAATTGACCGGCAGTAAATTTGCCTTCATATTGTTATGGTTTTTTGGCCTTTAAAAAATAGTGACTATGACTAAATATAACTACGATGATCCTATCGCCATAACGGATGATATTTACTGGATAGGTTTTTATGACGAGGCCGCGCACATGCATTGCAATCCTTATCTTTTAATTGATGGCGACGAGGCGGTGTTGTTCGATCCCGGGTCGGTACCGGAGTTTCCGATCATCATGCGCAAGATCATCGATTTGATTAGTCCGGATAAAATTTCGTTAATAGTTGCGGCCCATCAGGATCCCGATGTTTGCGCCAATCTGCCGATTGTAGAAGACTTGATAGGCAGAAAGGATCTTAAAGTTGCCGCCCATACCAATACCGTGCGCCTGATTCACCATTTAGGGCTGACATCCACTTTTTATGCAGTGGATGAACACGATTACCGTTACACATTAAAAAGCGGCCGAGTGCTGAGCTTTCATCCCACTCTCTATCTGCACGCCCCCGGCGCTATTACCACTTACGATGCCAAAACCAAAAGCTTATTCAGCAGCGATTTGTTCGGAGCCGTAGACGACCATTGGAGCCTGTTCGACAGCCCCAAATTTCCCCACGACATGGATTCGTTTCACCGCGACTACATGCCCAGCAACGAAGTCATGCGCTTCGGCTTAAAGAATATTGAAAATCTGGATATCGCCCGTATTTTGCCGCAACACGGCTCGGTTATCGAAGGCGCCAATGTACAAACGGCAATTGCACATTTAAAAGACATGCGCTGCGGTATCGATTTGATCGGCAGGTAGCAGTCATGAATCCGGAACTCTTTTCTTTAAAAACCGGCAACACCGCCGAATTTCAGCGGCGCTTGTTGGAAAAATCGCTGGCGATGCGGGCCCAGGCCTATCAGTCGCAAATTAAGGCCAAACTGCTCACGCAGGCAATTATGCAGATCGAAAACAGTAAGAAGAATCTGCAATCGCTTAACGATACATTGGCCAATGAAATTACCGCCCGTAAACAGGTTGAAGAAAAGATTCGGTACATGGCCGGCCACGACAATTTGACCGGTTTACCCAATCACACTCTTTTTAAAGACCGCCTAGAGACTGCGCAGAATACGGCTATACGCAACAAGAGAAAACTGGCCATTATGTTTATTGATCTCGACGGATTTAAAGCCGTTAACGATACGTTTGGTCATAAAGCAGGGGATTTGCTTTTACAGGAAATCGCGCAACGTTTGGAGGTTACGGTCCGCAAAGCTGATACCGTAGCGCGGGTGGGCGGTGATGAATTCATCGTTTTGCTCAACGGCATCGAATGTAGCCGTGACGCCGAGCTTGTCGCGCAAAAAATCCTGCTGTCACTCGGGCAGCCTATTTGTCTCACAGACAACACTGCAAAGGTGGGCGCCAGCATCGGTATTTCCATTTTCCCCGATCACGGCGACAATACCGAAAAACTGATTACTTATGCCGATGATGCTATGTATGGCATTAAAAAATCCGGCAAGAATGCCTACGCTTTTCATGTTGCAGCCTGCTAATGCAGCTGTCGAAGTAGTCTAGTAGGCCGTAATAAGATCGCCCAAGCGGAGCTTAGGGGCGAGCGTTTCCGGCAAAGTCTGGCGAGTTATGCCGGAAACGCCTTTCTCACTCACGTTCGAGCAGGCTTATTCCGGCCTACAAAGCCTACGGCTTCTCCATAGTCCTAATAAAAGCATCCGCTTCATTAATAGACTTTTCCATCGCCTGAACCAAAGCCGATACATCCGACTTTACCGAGTTCAATTGGCCTTTTAATGAGGCGATGGCTTGGGCGTTGAGGTTGTGTTTTAAGTACAACACTTGGTCCCTGAATACGCTGAGCACCGGTTCGATTTTGGCTTCGGCTTTACGCATAGCGGTTATTAGCTGTTGGTAGTGGGCTTTGGTGGCGGTCAGTTTTTGCTGGCTGCTTTGCCTTAGCGCGGCGTTGCTGTATTGGCTCAGTTCGGTTTCCCATTCGCTGAACAAGGCGGCGGAGACGTCTTCAATATCGCTGATACGTTTGTTAACTTCTTCGGCTTTTTTTACGCTGGCTTGGTATTCGCCGTCCAGCTTGTTATAGGTGGCTTCCAGGTCGCCGCCTTTGAAGTTGGTGGTGGCGGTGAATTGTTCCAGTGCCGATTTGAATTGTTGTTTGGTTTCTTCTTGGGTGTCGCGGGCTTTTTCTACCCGATGCACCATGACTTCACGTTTGGGAATACCCATTTTTTCCAGGCCGCTGTAATAGACGCTGGAACAAGCGGTTAAGCCGATCATCAATAACAATACGGTAAAGCGTGTTGTAAATTTCATAAAAGCTCCTTTTATTGGGTAGGCCATTATAGGCAAAGTTAGGTTACGTGATAGCCATTAGCCAATGGTTGGCAATACAGTTTTTTTGTTGGTGCCGGAAACCTAACTTGCCCTTATTAATATTGCAGAACACAATAAGTTTTTGCCTGGAGAACTACCATGGGCTGCTGCGACGATCCAACAGAACCTCAAAAAATTGATCCACGCGATTTAATCCGTGAACAAGAGCATTACGGCAATTTAGTGCGGGATTTGTTTACCGATGACCCGGAAAAAGTGCTGCTCAAGTTAGTGAATGAAGCCAATGCTTACTTAAGAGAATTGGGCGCGTTACGGGCGCGTTACCCGTCAGTACGACTTCGGGCGATCGGCCTGTTGGATACACATAGTCAAGCGGTGCTAAAGCAAATTATCGACAAAGAACCTGAGTCAGAATTTGGCTTAGCCGCTAAAACACGGCTAGAGCATTTAGATGAAAATACTGGTTTGCTGGGCAGGCTGTTTAAATCCTGATTAATAGTTAAGCGACTTTTCTAAATTTCGTAGGAGCGGGTCTTGCTCGCGACAATTGGTTTATTCGATGTCCCAAAAAAAACCGTTGGCTTCGACTTCGCTCAGCCAACGGTTTAACTTACTTGGCAGTGGTTTAAGCTTGTTTTTTCTTACTGCTAAACCAAAAATACCCACCAACCAACAGACCCAGCAACGCTGCAATGACTGCCATTGATCTGGGTTCGGCAACTTTAACGGAGGTGTTGTCATCCTTAAACTTAAATTTGGTCAATACACCCAAGCTAGGGTCAGTAATATCGATGGTGATTGACTTAGCGGCTAGATCTAATAACTGTATTTCGCTGCCATCAAATATTTTTACGTTTCTGGTGTCTTTACCTATCAGGTGCGGTAGTAAAGGATTTTCACTGATTATTGACGATTTTAATTGCTTAGCAATTTCTGCCTCAAGCACACGAGTGGTTTTACCATCGGTTTTTATAACGATTGGTTTTTGCTGGTCGATAGTAATTTCAATAGTTCCATCGGAGGCAGTGAGCGCTTTTTTGGAAGAGAAACCTTCCAAATACTCGACATCGGCGGTATAGACCAAATCAATCGCAACTTGTACGCCGGCTTCATTAAAATCTTTATCGACAAGATCAAAGCTTAAGGCTTGATTGGTATAGTCTCTAAAGGTGACTGTCGATATTGAATAACCGGCTTTATTGGTTATGGTAAGTTCCGGTTGATCTTTCGGATGGTCAATGGTGATACCGCGCCAGCTTGGATATAACTCGGTCATGCCATCGCTCATGGCGGTAGCAAGTTTTTTGGCGGCGGTAGGGCCATCGGTTTTGCCCTCACTGAGAAAGCTCAAGCCGGTAGTGCGATATAACTCGCTATCATCTATCCGCCATTCAACGGTAGCAGACAGCAGAGAGTCGGTGGTTTTCTTCGGGTTGCTGGTATAAGCCCGAAATTTGTCCTGACCTGCAGGCGTAGTTATCGCAAAAGCCGGTTGGAATAAGCCACTAGCTGCAAGCAATGAGAGTGATACAGCAGTATTTATAGGATTAATTAACTTCATTGACAGCTCCAAGCAGGAAAAAAGGGCACGTTAGCACAATGGCGGTGAATAGTGGAAGGTTATGAGTTGGTTTAGACATTTAATGATCATGAACCTCTATGCCATGAAATATCCGCTTGTCGAACGGGGCTGAGTAGTTTCCGTGAGCAATTTAAAATAACCCCCAGACGTTTGAACTTAATTGCACTCGTTTTTGTTAAACCGCGACATAAAAGCCATGGCCTGACGGTTTTATTTTATAATTCCCGCCCACCTCGCTTGGCGGGTTTATAAGTGCAATTATTCTTTATTTTCCAATTAGTTAGAATCATGAAAAAACTGTTTAACAAAAGCTTTGTCACTAATTTTATTTCGGTGCTGATTATCGCTATCGGTTATGTCTGTCCGGTGCAACAGGAGCTGGTTAAATCCATAGGATTTTTTGCGTTGTCTGGGGCCATTACCAACTGGCTGGCGATTTACATGCTGTTTGAAAAAGTGCCGTTGCTATACGGTTCCGGCGTGATCCCCAATCGTTTTGAAGAGTTTAAGTTTTCCATCAAGCAATTGATGATGGTGCAGTTTTTTACCGTGGAAAATATTGAGCAATTTATCGAAACTGAAGAGCAGCAAGGTAGTAAGGTGTTGGATCTTGAGCCGTTGTTGCAAGCGGTCGATTACGAGCGGATTTACGAAGGTTTGGTATCGTCGATCATGAATTCTTCTTTCGGCGGTATGTTGATGATGATGGGCGGGGAAGAGGCACTGGTGCCGTTAAAAGAACCGTTTACCGAAAAAATGCGCCATACATTGCATGAGATGGTGGAGTCTGACCGTTTTAAAGCGGCGCTACAGCAAGGCTTGGATGCCAATAAAATCAGCGAAGATATTGTCAGCAAAATTGAAACTGTGATCGATAAACGCCTGAGTGAGCTGACTCCGCAACTGGTTAAAGAGATGGTGCAGCTGATTATCAGCGAGCATCTGGGCTGGCTGGTGGTATGGGGTGGTATTTTTGGCGGCCTGATGGGCGCATTGTTTGTGTTTGCCTAATGTCTGCCGTTTGTTTAGCGTTTGATGAGTTTGGCAGTGAGGAAGGCGCGCCACTGATCATACTGCATGGCTTTTTCGCATCCTCCCGTAATTGGCGGCAAGTTGCGGAAAAGTTGGCCGTTAGCTTTCGTGTTTATGTGCTGGATATGCGCAATCATGGTGCTTCTGCACACCACACAGACATGGATTACCCGGCAATGGCAGAAGATGTGCGCCAGTTTATCAACCAGCGTGGCCTGGCTAAAGCCAGTCTGCTGGGGCATAGCATGGGCGGCAAGGTGGCGATGTGGATTGCGCTTAATACGCCAGAGCTGGTAGATAAATTGCTGGTGGTTGATATTGCTCCGGTGAGCTATCAGCATAGTTTTGATGATTTGATTAATGCGTTAAAAGCGCTGCCTTTAGATCAAATCAGTAACCGGAAGCAGGCAGAGCTGTGGCTGACCGAGGCAATTCCAGACCTTAGTTACCGGCAGTTTTTGTTGCAGAACTTGATTCTTAAAGATGGCGAATATCAGTGGCGTGTTGACTTGGATATTTTCTACCGGACCGCGGATAACATTATCGGCTTTCCTGATGTACGGCACTTGCCGCCGTATATCGGCGATACATTATTTATAGCCGGGGCAGAGTCTAATTACATTAAACATGATGCGATTAGCGCGCTGTTTCCACTGTCGTTGGTGAAAGCAGTTGAAGGTGCCGGGCATTGGGTGCATGTGCAACAACCGGGCGAATTTATCGCCGTTGTCGAAGAATTTCTGCGTTAACGCTAAAAAAAAGCCTGCAACGGCCGATAGCAGTTGCAGGTTTATAGTTTTTTGGCGACGACAATGAAAGCTCCAATTTTCACACTTTTAATACTGCTGAGTAGTAACAGCTTTGCCGATTATTATCAGGCACCTATGCAGGAAGCCAATTGGCAAGTTGATCGCACTAAAAACACCTGCTTTTTAAGGCAAGCAATTTCTCAATATGGTGTTGCCGAGTTTGTACAGCGGGCAGGGCAGCCGCTACGGTTTTCTGTGCAAGAGCAACGCCGCAAGCCTTTGGTGATGCAGGCCAGCTTAAAAGCGATGCCCGCACCGTGGATGCACGATCAGACATCGTCTTTTGATCATCAGGTTTATTCGGATTCATCAACCGACATTGCCGCCTATGGCAGATTATCCGTTTATGGACCGGCTGCTGAAACTATGATTGATGCCTTGTTGCAAGGTCAATACCCAACCTTTATTTACCACAGGGATGCTCCGGTGCTGAACATGGAAGAAACGCGGGTGGCGGTGTCGGCGATACACTTTAGCGAACGGTATCAAGAATTTGCCGACTGTCGGAATAATTTACAGACCGGGCAGGCTATTAGTCAGCCGGTATCGGCAAAGACCAAGAAAATCTTTAAGTCCAAAAAGAAAGCCTCGCAAAATCAACCAGCACCCGCTGCAGCAAATACTAATGGTCAACGTGCCGCTACTACTCAGCCGGTAAAACCAAGCTGATTTAAGCGGCAGGTTGACCAAAAGGTTCTACTAATTTAAAAAAGCCCCGCGCTCGCGCATCAAACAGCCTCAACGCCAACGCCGATAAGGTCCGCCATAATAGCCACCCCAATAATATGGGCTGTAACCAAAATACGGGCTATAGCCAAAGCCGCCCCATGCGCCAGGCCCATAACATTCGGTATTGGATTCCACCGGCCACAAATAAATGACATTGGACGCCAAGACCGGCAAACGTAGTTCTTTTTTGCCGATCAATCTGGCTTCATCCCCCTTCAAAATGCCGGCAACGGTGATTTCCGAGTTTTTGGTGTACACGGCAGGATCGATGAATTCAGCAGTTTTAATAATAAAACGCCCTTGGCTGGGCTTATCGAGCCGTGGCCGACCGTAATGATTAAGCGGATAAGACAGCACTTGCACGATACTGCTGGTCTGTTCGTTTTCCACATCAACAATCACGCCGCCCCAACGTACCTGCGCTGATTGATAACTGCCGATTGCCTGCACTGCCTGCGGATAAGAAATATCCACTAACGGCGGATTATCAATGGCTGGCGGTAAATTTGAGCAAGCTGTCAAAATCAGTAACAAAGAATAGGTAAACCATTTCATTGCAGTCTCCTTGAATGGATCAGATTAAACACTCGCCGATAGTTCTAAACCTCAGCGACTCTTGATGTCTCGCCTTCAACTTGCTGATAGCAAAGTATACAATGGCAAACTTTACTCTCTTTTTGTTCGTATATCATGGCCAGCGCTTCCCAAAGCTCCTCCCCCCTTTCCAAAAAACTGCTTAACTCTAATATCCGTTATGAATGCGGTGATAACGCCTATGAACGGGGCATGCAGTACTATGAAAAAGGCAAAGTGCTTGATGTTGTTGTGCAAAATGAAGGCGCGCTTTTTGTACAACTAAACGCTACGGTGAAAGGCACTGGTGCGATACCTTACAAGCAGAATATCCGCATTACCTGGAGTCCTGGTTTCAGGGCTACCGAGATTAACGGCTCCTGTACTTGCCCGATGGGTTACAACTGTAAACATATCGCGGCAGTTTGTATGGCTTTTCAAAAAGCCGATTTGCCTGACACTAAAAAATCCCCCGCAGGCCCTAACTGCCTTGATTGGCTAAGCAATCTTAATGCGCCTGTTGTGGAACTACCTGACCCCTATCAGGAATTTATCGCTTATGTTCTAAAACCCGGTAAAACCGCGCATGAACTTAATGTCGAGTTTTTGATCACCAAAGAAAAAAAATCCGGTGGCCTTGGCAAAGGCCGTAAAACTACGCTGAATAATCTGCGCTATAGCTATAACTATCTTAATTACGCACAGCCGGAAGATGGAGAAATTGCCAAGCTTTTATCGGCGCTGACATTATCATTCATCGGCGATCCGATACTTAGCGGTGCTACCGGGCATATTGTGTTGATGAAAATGCTGCAAACCGGTCGGCTATTTTTGCAAGACACCGATCATTCGCCATTAACCAGCGGCGAGCCGCGTGAACTCAGCCTGGCTTGGCAAGCATTAGATACCGATGCCTTTCAACTGCATGTTGGTGTTGAACCTGTAGCCAAGCTGATAATGACTGAACCAGCGCTTTATTTGGATGTGTTGGCCGGGACATTAGGCCAAGTTAATACGCATCAGCTTTCTTTAGTACAACTCAATAAACTGCTCACTGCGCCACAGGTGCCGACCGAATACGCAGAGGAATTCAGTCTGCGCTTAACCCTTGAATATCCTGAGCTGCCGCTGCCGCCGCCTAAAAAAGTTGAGCTGAAGGACGTTGAACATTTGACGCCCACACCTTGCTTGTCGTTATTTGGCACCAAGCTATCCGATCAGCATTACAACCACTTTATCCAGGTTAGCTTCAACTACGGTGATTGGTACCTGAGCGCTTATGCGCCAGACCAACAGACAGTAATTAAAACTGACCAAGGCCTTGTTCGTATTCATCGTGATCTGGATGCTGAACAAGAAGCGGTTAAATTTTTGGCCAGTGTTGGCTTTGCTTCAGTACCGCAACCGCCGTCGGCTAATCGTGAATTAATACTCATCAGCCCAGGTAATTCAGCCATTGAGTCTGCTACACGATGGAGCGAATTTCTGCAAAATACCCTGCCGCAATTGCAAGAGCAAGGCTGGGTTTGCAACTTTGAAGACAGCTTTTTACTGAACTTTCAAAGCGCACAAAATTGGGATGCAGAAATCAGTGACAGCCAGAATGACTGGTTTGAGATGCGCTTTACCGTTGAAGTTAATGGTCAAGCCCTGCCGTTATTACCCTTGCTGATGCCCGTGCTGGAGCACTACGATCCGGAAAATCTACCCGAATTTTTAAGCATACCGCTGGCAGATCACAGCTACCTGAATTTACCCAGCGATAAACTCAAGCCCTTTCTAGCAGTGTTGATGGAGCTGTTCAACACCAGCAGTCTCGATAAAAACGGCAACCTGAAACTGTCGCGATTTAATATCGCCAGTTTGGCTGATTTGGAAAGCCACAGTTACGGCTTGTTTTCGATTCGAGGCGGCAAGGAGCTGCGCGAGCTGGCGCAAAAAATAAAAGACTTCAGCGGCATTGCCACTGCTGACTTACCGCTTAACTTTAATGCCACGTTGCGTAATTACCAACAACAAGGGCTGAACTGGCTGCAGTTTCTACGTGAATACCAGTTCGGCGGCATTTTGGCGGATGACATGGGCTTGGGTAAAACTATCCAAACCCTCGCCCATTTATTGCTGGAAAAACAAAGCGGGCGCATGACTTTACCGTGTTTGATTATCGCCCCCACCAGCTTGATGAGTAACTGGCGCCGCGAAGCCGAACGATTTACACCCGAATTAAAAGTGCTGATTTTGCAAGGCGCAGAACGCAAACTACTTTTTGATCAAATCAACGAATATGATCTGGTGTTAACCACCTATCCACTTCTGCCCAGAGACGAAGACATCCTGCTGGAGCATCGTTATCACTACCTGATTCTGGACGAAGCGCAGACCGTTAAAAACCCGCTAGCCAAAGCCGCGCAAATCGTGCGCCGTATCAATGCTAGTAACCGGCTGTGTTTGACCGGCACGCCGATGGAAAACCACCTGGGCGAGTTGTGGGCACAATTCGACTTTTTGATGCCCGGTTTTCTTGGTGACAATGCCCACTTTAAGAAACTTTATCGTACCCCAATTGAGCTGCATGGCGATAACGAACAACGCTCGCGACTGATTCGCCGCATCGCGCCATTCATGCTGCGCCGCACTAAGCAGGAAGTGGTTACCGAGTTACCGGCCAAAACCGAAATCATCCGCTCGGTGCCGTTGCACGAAAAACAAGCGGCGTTATATGAAAGCATACGCCTGACCATGGAGAAAAAAGTCCGCGATGCCATTGCCCAAAAAGGCTTGGCGCGTAGCCATATCACCATTCTTGATGCCTTGTTAAAACTGCGACAAACCTGCTGCGACCCGCGCACACTGGCTCTTAAAGAAGCACAAAAAATTCACCAATCCGCCAAACTTGATTTGTTAATGGACATGCTCCCTGAACAACTGGAAGAAGGCCGACGCATTCTGGTGTTTTCTGCGTTCACGCGCATGATCGCGATCATTGAAGAAGAATTAAACAAACGCCACATCGGCTACAGCAAACTCACCGGACAAACCCGCAAACGCGACGAAGCCATCGAATTGTTCAAAAGCGGCGAGGTTAATGTATTTTTAATCAGCCTAAAAGCCGGCGGCGTTGGCTTAAACTTGACCGAAGCTGACACTGTAATTATTTACGACCCCTGGTGGAACCCGGCCGCAGAAAGCCAAGCCACCGATCGCGCCCATCGCATCGGCCAAGACAAGCCGGTATTCGTCTACAAACTCATCACCGAAAACACCGTCGAAGAAAAAATTCTCGCCATGCAGGACAGAAAACGCGCCTTGGCCAATGGTATCTACGGAGAAGGCGATAAAGACGACACCTTAAAACTCACCGCCGACGATTTGACGGCGTTGTTTGATCCTTTGTAGGCCATCTCGTTAGGGTTTCGATGAACAATTTGATTTCATTGGTTTGGCATGGACATTAGAACTGCGACATTTGATGCCCTGTTTGAACGCACTTTCAACAATAATGCTGTATGAGCCCCGAGTATGAATGACATCGACATAAACATAGATCGCTTCAAGGAGTTCGTTGATTCTTGGAAAAATGGCTACCGCTTTGCCCTTTTTTCCTATGTGGCTCTTAAGCAGCAAGATAACCTGACAATGATCATTGCGGCTTCAATTCGTTTGATGCCCGTGCTGGATACTACAAAAATCGTGTTTTTCACACATGATTCAAAATCTGTTACCGCTGGCATTACGCATTGGGAAATTGAAGATAACTCACTTGGATTTTTAGCACATATCGCTGATGGTTTTATCCTCCTGCCAAATGGCGAGCGTATGCAGTTATGTAATGACAAAGAAAATAATATCTGGTCTCAATTCAATCCAGGCACAGATCTTATAAAAAACAATCAACCGCGAGCGACTAGCCTTAGACTATCAGGATCTAACATTGACATTTTTTTCCAGAATGCAGGTGGCCTTGATGAAATCGACGGTGAGTTACAGTCATCCACAATTCCTTTTAATGGTCTTAGCGACTTATGCGGTGCCCTTAATCTTGGCTGGTATCAGCTAACAAATTCAGCGGGGCAAAAGTCTGAATTGTTAGTTCATGCCGAGCAATTGCTCGTATTAGATAGGACTGGATCAATAATATCTGATGGAAAAGCCAGATTAAATTTATTGATAGCTCCTGGTCTTACGCGATCCCAATTTAAAATTGGAATAAGACCATGGGATGGAAATTATTTTGGACGAAAAAGCTTTTCCGGTGATGACATTACGTGGTTTGAAGATGATGGTGTTGCAAGAGGCTCAGTTGAAATAAGTGTTGGTGATACCCCCGCTGTTCTTGTTCTTCTTAGCCATGACAATAATTTGTTTGATCGTTGGTGGGTTTTTGATCCGGCAAAGCATATAAACCACCACTATGCGGCATATAAGGCAATTGACAGTGACCTTACCGTTTTAAAAAGGTTCCTGTCAGGTCAATCCAAAAATCCAGGTAACGATTTAGAGTCTGGAATTACTTTGCTTTTAGGACTTTTCGGATTCACAGTTTTGCATTTCGGTCTAACTCCCTCATTGCAAGAAGCTCCCGACCTATTAGCCTTTTCTGAAGCCAATCAACTTGCCGTTATCGAATGCACGACAGGAATTCCAAACGAAAATAACAAGGTTTCAAAGCTAATCATTAGAACAGAGCAAATCCGTGCATCTCTTGTAAACTCAGGCAATGCTCATATCGAAGTGTTACCAATTATCGTAACAACTTCAGCTAGAGATTCTGTTCCGAAAGACATTGAAGAAGCAGGAAAACATGGTGTGGTTGTTATAGCGAAAGAGGATATAGACTCACTAATTGAGCGCATTCAATTTCCCTCACCCTTACCATCTAAGCTATTCGTTGAGGCCAAATCGTTATTGCCACTGTCTGAGTTACCGTCTCAGGAGTAAGCTGGGCAGATACTGTTCACATTTCTGGTGACAACGGGTTCCGTGGGAACCAGATCAAGTGGCTTTTGAACCTTTACTCTGTAAAAGGATTCAGTAAGCGAACTCCGGTATTATTAAAATCTTTCGTGTTTCGAGTAACAACAGTCAGGTCGTAGATTATTCCGGTTGCGGCAATTAATTTATCTAAGGCATGTTCCGGTTCAGGAACGCGCAATTTCCCCCAAAGTAAGGCGATTTCGCCGTCAATGCCAAGAATGTTATTTTGATACTCGTCCAGAAGGGTATTAAGCCAGTCTTCCAGAAGTTTGCCCTGACTGGCGTCGCCGCGATGAAAAATTAAATCAACGCCTCGGCGTAATTCGCCGATGGTGATTGCTGATATATAAAGAGGGGTATTTTCTTGAATGGCGGCATCGAAAAATTGGCGAACGCCAGGATTGGCCTTGTTGCCTTTCCTGATTTCGCTGATGACATTGGTATCAATCAAATACATTGGCTTCGCTGGCGTCGTCGTTGATGCGCTGAAAATCCTCGTCGGTCCCCACGGCGGGTATGCTTGCTAATACTTCAGCAAAGGATTTACGCTTTGGCTGCATCAATACTTCCGCCAGAATAGCGCGATGTTCGGCCTCAGTAGAACGCTGATGCTCGACTGCCCTTGCTTTGAGGGCGTTGATGATTGATTCATCCAGATTTCTAACAACTAGACTAGGCATAGTAGGCTCCAAGGTGTGAGTGCAATCAATGCTAGCATTTTATGTAGTATGTTCAAACCATGTCTTGTTTTTTTGTTGCCAGTGGCTTTATTTCTGCTGTTAACTAAGAAATATTCAGTTCTATCTTTTATTCTGACAGTTCGCAGGCAAGGCCTGCTCTTACTTTATGAAATTCTCCATCATCATTCCCACATTTAACGAAGCAGCCAACATTCACGCTTACTTGTCGGCGCTGCAAGTTTTGCGCAACGATGCCGAATTGATTGTCGTCGATGGCGGCAGTAGCGATAACACCCGAGCGATTGCTGCCAATCTGGCTGACCACATATTGATTGCCCCGCAAGGTCGTGCGCATCAAATGAATCACGGGGCAGGGCACGCGCAAGGTGATATTCTGTTATTCCTGCATGCCGATACTTTTTTGCCTGACAATGCCTTAGCGTTAATTGCCCGGAATATTGACGAAAACTATCAATGGGGGCGATTCGATATTCAATTGCAAGGCGGGCATTTTATGTTGAAGGTAATTGCATGGCTGATGAACTGGCGCTCGCGTTTAACTGGCATTGCCACCGGCGATCAGGCGATTTTTGTTACTCGCGAGGCGTTTGCGGCCGCTGGACACTACCCGGATATCGCCTTGATGGAAGACATCGCGCTGTGCAAAAAACTAAAAGCCATCTCTCCGCCGATCTGTCTGAAAGCTAAAGTCACTAGTTCCGGTCGACGCTGGGAACAATTCGGCGTATATAAAACGATATTGCTGATGTGGAGTTTGCGCCTGCGTTACTGGTGCGGCGCTGATCCGCAAACATTGGCGAGTCTTTATCGAGGAGGTAAGTTTTGGCAACGTTAATTCGTCTTGGTGCATCGCTAGGCATTTTTGCGCTGATGGTTACTTGGGAAGCAATCAGCCCCAGAAGAGCCCAGCAGATTACCCGCAAACAGCGCTGGCCGGTAAATTTGGGTTTGGCCGCATTCAATATGCTGATCATGCGTTTGACTGTCGGCAGCTTGGCGTATTTCAGCGCCATTGATGCCGCTGAACGTGGCTTCGGCCTGTTAAATTGGCTGGCAGCGCCGGAATGGCTGGCGATTACTGTAACCTTATTGGCGCTGGATTTTGCCATTTACCTGCAACACATTCTTTCGCATAAATGGCCGCTGCTGTGGCGTTTGCATCAAGTCCACCACACTGATATGGAGTTTGACGCGACCACCGCAGTGCGCTTTCATCCGTTGGAAATCTTACTGTCTATGTTTTACAAAGTCCTGTGGATCTATTTACTTGGCGCTAATCCGTGGGCGGTCATCGCTTTTGAAATTATCCTGAATGGTGCTGCCACTTTTAACCACAGCAATATCAATATTCCACCGGCGTTGGATAAAAAACTGCGCTGGTTGCTTATAACCCCGGATATGCACCGCATTCATCATTCCACCATTCAAAGCGAAACCGACAGCAACTACGGCTTTTCCATTTCCTGCTGGGATTGGTTATGCCGAACCTATGTCGCGGAACCTCAACACGATCAAGTCACTATGGCGATTGGCTTGCAGCCTTTTCGCAAAGCTTCTGAGTTAAGTTTTTGGCGGTTATTGTTGCTGCCTTTCAGTACCCAGCGGAAGCGTTAGTAAACCTAGCGGTTTTTCTATTCTGCGGCATATCTCGATACTAAATTTACCCTTACCCTTACCCTTTCCGCTCCATTATTCAATTAAAAAATCACGCATCATGCCCATGTCTTCATGCTCGAGATTGTGGCAGTGGTACATGAACAGTCCTTTGAAATCCTGGAATGGTTTGATGACCTTCACGCTTTCACCGGGCATTACCAACACGGTGTCTTTTAAACCACCTTCGATAAAACCGTCTTTAACGCTAGCGTAATCTTCGCCTCCGCCCATTTCCATGGTGCGACTGATGATTTGGAAAGACTGACCGTGCATATGGATCGGATGCGCCATCGACATCATCATACCCATGCCACCACCCATGCCTCTCATCATTCCCATACCGCCCATTTGCTGGTCGCCGCCATGCTTCATACCGCCCATCATGCCCATGCCACCATGACCGCCATGGGTGTGGAAAATTTCCATCAGTTGCAGCGTGTTAAACGGGATGCGTTCGCTGGGCAGCACATCGTTATAGGCATACGGCCGTCCATTTAATAGCATTGCCATCGGACTTTCGGAAATGCTGATCGGCACCGGTTTGTTGGGATTAGCGGTGTCGCTGATCTGATAATGATTATAACTAGACAGCTTACCCGGCAATGTGGGACTGTCGCTGACCTGCCGAGTCACCTTAACGCTGAAAATTGGATAATCGCTACCTACCGGCAACGTCTTACCGTGCATACCACCCATGCCACCGCCCATCATGCGCTCGGCCATTTTCGGCAACACGCCGGAAAAAGAACGGCTACGCAATACTAACTGAGAGCCGACGTTACGCCCGCTGAAATCCGCCCACACATCCAAACGCTCGCCGGGGGCCAGCATTACGTATGGTTTGTTGACAGGTGTTTCTAGCAACCCGCCGTCGGTGCCGATGACGGTAATGGGGGAATTGTCGTCCCAAGCCAGCTTGTAAATACGTGCCGTTGAGCCGTTGAGGATCCGGAATCGGTATGCTCGACTAGCAACGTCGAGATTAAAATCGGGGTGTCCGTTAACCAATATCCGGTCGCCGTAAAAGCCCATCATGCGGTCGCGCATATGGCCCGCGTAGATAAGCTGGTTTTGTGCATCGAACAATTTGTCTTGAATGACAATGGGAATTTCGTACTCGCCGCCCGGCAATTCCAAGCGGCGCTCTTCTTCGTCATTGACCAGTATCGCGCCAGCCAAGCCATGATAAACCTGGCTGGCAGTAGCATTGTGCGGATGCGGGTGGTAAATGTTCATGCCGGCGCGATTGAGCATTTCGAACTCATAAACAAAGGTTTGGCCTTTATCGATCGCGTACAGCGGATGACCATCCATCAGTGCCGGCACATGCAGACCATGCCAGTGGGTGATGGTGGGCTCATCAAGCTCACTGCTCAGATTGATACGGATTTTTTGACCTTTTTCAAAGCGCAGCACCGGCCCGAGGTAGGAGCCAGGGATTTCTGTCAAGGTATTGGCAGGGCCTTTGACCAGTTTGGCAAAATACTGCTGAACCCGAGTAGGTTGGCCGGGCAGTATCGATACTGTTGATGGTTTGCACAGCAAATTAATTTCCACATCGGCATGGAAATTAGCCGACGCTTTATTAGGTGCCATTTTCGGCATCTCGCCCATGCCTTCCATCGCCTGTAACCAGCTTGGCAATGCTGCATAAGCTAATAATCCGGCACCGGTTTGCGCAAAAAAGCGGCGACGTGATGGGTTGATTATATGTTTCATACCTTCTCCTCGACCTTGATAGGTTCTTTATAATAATGAGCAATTGTTTGACGGAGATTTGGGAATCATCCGCAACTTTTGCCCCAAAACCGCCGTGACTCATCGTGATCAATTACCTTTTCGCGGTAAAGGTGGCAGTATCGGTTTTATGTATCCAACTGCCAATCCGTAGCACTGCCCATAACAGCACCAAACTTGCAACCGCCCAACCGGGGTTTTGCGGATCTAACAACCATTGCTTGGCGGTAATCAGTAATTCCATAGTCACGGCCTGATGCAACACATAGCCTGCTACCAACACAACTAACACCCCAAAGCTTCGACGCAGTAGTTCCGGTTTTACATAGCCCGCCAGTAAACCGCCAATGGCGCTGCCGACAATTGCACCGGTAGTAACAGTAACGGTCAGATTTAGATCTAACCCGACATGCTGGCTGTAGCCAGTCAAACCAGCGAGTGCGTTCATGGCAATCACTAGCAGCGATGTACCGACTGCGCCCTGCATTGGCAAACCTACCAATAAGGTTAAGGCCGGAACGATCAAAAAACCGCCGCCGATACCGACCATGCCAGTCAGCGCACCAACGAAAAAGCCATCAAATAGCACTCGTAAATATGGCACTCGCAATGGGCAAACTCTTAGCGGCTCGGTTGCTAAGGCATCTGTTGTCTGGGGTTTACTGCCGCGCAGCATTAGCAACCCGGTCGACAGACTAATCAAGCCAAACAGCGCCATCAACAGATCAGCTGGGAAATGCGATGCCAACCGTCCGCCGCCAAATGCTCCAAGCATCCCCGCCAAGCCGAAAAACATCCCGCTTTTCCAGCATACTGAGCTGCGCCGCGCATGCGGAATCAACGCCATCAAGCTGGAAATGCCGACCACCACAAACGAGGTCACAATCGCCATTTTCGGCTCAACATGCAGCACATAGACCAGCATCGGTACGGTTAAAATCGAACCGCCGCCGCCGAGCAATCCCAGCAGCAAGCCGATAACTATCGACAAGGCCAGGGCTAAGATCATGACTACTGCTCTCCCGTCATGCCGCAGGACTGATTAGCAGGCAAGGCTTGGTCGATAAACTTGGGATAAGCCAGTTTCAAATCTTGCATGATGGCGATAAATTCAGCGCGCGAACGTTCGCCGCCCAGCCGTGTATTCTTGGCGATTTCCTGTTTGATAGTGGAAACGGTATTGCCGTGGTAATCGTGTCCGGGATAAACCAGCGTATCCGGCGCCAATGTGAACAATTTGCCAGTGACACTGTCGTAAAGTTGACCGGCATCGCCTTCTTGAAAATCGGATCGGCCGCTACCGCCGATTAATAACGCATCGCCGGTAAATACGCGGTCAGCCATCACATAACTGACGCAACCGCAGGTATGGCCAGGCGTATGCCGCACTTCAAACTCCAAATTGCCGATTTGCAGTAACACGCCGTCGGTAACCATTAAATCTGCGCACTGCGCGCCGGCATCCCGATGTACCACGCTTTTGCTGCCCAATTTCTCGCGCAGCAAGCCGGCGCCGGTAATATGATCAGCGTGCACATGGGTTTCCATGGTGTAAATCAACTTAAGATTTAAGGTTTGCAGCAATTCAACGTAATCGTTAATTTCTGAAGCCACCGGATCGATTAAGCAAGCGCGATGCGTGCGCTCGCAACCTAATAAATAGCTGTAAGTAGAGGTTTCTGTTTCAAAAAGCTGTCTGAAAATCATGATTTTTCCCTGCTTAATTAGAAGTATTTAGTAATAGTTAATAAATTTACATCACAATCTGTGCCAAGCGCTCATCGTTGATAACGAACTGTTTTTTAACGATTTTATATTTTTAGAGATTAATCTATTCGTTTCAGAATGAAACAATGAAACGCATGTGTTACATTTGCAACATCTTTGAAACTTACTTCCAACAACACTATGAGCCAATCATCACCGTTTTTTAACCGCTGGCTGAGCCAGATCGGCCCTGATCAAGTGGTCGCTGTACTCACCGACTTAGTGGATGCCGGTGCGGTATTCGCTGTGGATGCCTCAGGTAAAGTTCTGTTCTGGAGTAAAGGCGCAGAGAAGCTGTTTAATCTGTCTGCAGAATCGGTGCTTGGCCAAGGTTGTGCGCAAGCGCTGGGTTGCACCGATCGCGATCCGTGTGGGCTGGCTGAACAAGGTGAGATTAAGGCGCAGATGGTGCAATTGCAAAGGCCGGGCGGTGCGATTACGTGCTATCGCACCGCTCGCGCATTCTTCGATGGAGACGGCCAATTCGCAGGCGCATTGGAGTTTCTCCAGCCACAAGCGGCCACTGCGCCAGTCATTAGCAAACGGAATGACAGTGAAACGTTTCATGGCATTTTGTCGCGCGATCCGGCGATGAAAGAAGCTATCAAAATTATTCGCAATGTCTCGGAAACCGAAGCAACGGTGTTGATCCGTGGTGAATCCGGCACCGGTAAAGAGCTGGTTGCTCATGCATTACATATGGAAAGCCAGCGCCGTGAACGGCCGTTTCTAGCGATCAATTGCGCAGCGCTGACGCCCAGTTTGCTGGAAAGTGAACTGTTCGGTCACGTCAAAGGAGCTTTTACCGGCGCCATTCGAGAACATGCCGGTCTGTTTAAACGTGCGAGTGGCGGCACTTTGTTCCTTGATGAAGTTGCCGAATTACCGCTGGAACTACAAGCCAAGCTACTACGAGTGCTACAGGAACAAACGTTTATCCCGGTCGGCGGCGATGCGCCGATTTCTGTCGATGTACGTATCATCGCGGCCACCCATCGCTCGTTACGTGAAGAAGTTAAAGCCGGACGCTTTCGCGAAGATTTGATGTATAGACTGAGAGTGGTGCCGGTGTTTCTGCCGCCACTGCGCGAACGGCGTCTGGATGTGAGTTTGCTGCTCTGGCACAGCATCAAACAACACAATCTCCAAGGTCCGCGGCACATCGACAGCATCGCGCCGGAAGCTATGCGGCGTTTACTTGATTACGGTTGGCCGGGCAATATCAGGGAATTGAAAAATGTCGTTGAATACGCTTTTGCCGTTGGGCGCGGTAGCGAGTTAAGCCTGGATGATTTACCGCCGGAATTCCGCGAAACAGCAGCGTCAGATCTCTTGCAAACGCCGCTACGCAATCGCGCAAGGCATGCAGATGAAGCAGAATTGATCCGCGAAGCACTTCGGCTGGCAGATGGTCATCTGGACACAGCCGCCCGCCATGCCGGCATGAGTCGCGCTACGTTTTGGCGCAAGCGGAAGAAGTATCTGATTGATTAACTGTGTTTATTAAGAATCAAAGTATCATCATAAAAGCTGACTTCACCCGTTGTAATATCATGATTGCCGCCAACAATTCCGATTGCGCCCGTTTCAATCATTTCTTTTAAAATCGGGCTGCGTTCCATAATGGCATGTACGGTTCTTTTTACATTAATGGCGGCTACTTTTTCGACAAATCCAGCGTTGTCTGAATTACGGTTTTGTGTCACGGTTTTTTCATCATAAACCGCAGGCTGTATTTTGCTTAACAGCGCTGTCAGGTTGCCCATTTCCACATGGTCGCAAGCACCTTTAACCGCACCGCATTTGCTATGGCCTAAAACCACTATGATTTTAGAACCGGCTACTTTGCAGCCGAACTCCATACTGCCCAGAATATCTTCGTTAATAATATTGCCGGCAATACGCACACTAAACACATCGCCCAAACCTTGGTCAAAAATCAACTCAACTGAGGTACGAGAATCTATACAACTTAAAATAACTGCAAACGGATGTTGCCCGTCGGAGGTTTCATTGGCCTGTTGCAGTAGATTACGGTTTACCTTTAGGTTATTTACAAACCTTTTATTGCCCTCTTTTAATAAATCTAATGCCATTGCGGGCGTAATAGCAGCTTGCATTTCTCTGGTTAAAGTTTTCATTTTTTTATGTCTTAGAAGAGAGGTTATCTTTGATGCCGACTCATTAAATTTACTTGTTTAATCGACTATGTTTTCGGTTGTGCATTACTCCCATTGTCTGCACGAGTTCAACTGAGTTGCGGCTGTGCCAGCAACGCCAGACAATGAAGCTTTATACTGTCGCAAATAGTGTGCAAAGGTAAGTGGCTTAAATTTTTGGTGTCGAATGGATTTTGTAACTCAATACCAATTCTGTCCAAAGACAACAATGGATAAGCCACTAGAAAATAAACAAACACCGCACTGAATCCCAAGTTTTCTATTAATGAAAACGGCAGCAATAATAAGAAAATCAAAATAAACCGCCTGGCTTTAATGGCATAAACCAATGGCATAGGCGTTTTAAGGATTCTTTCACAGGCACCCATGTGGTCAATCAGTAAAATACGCTGTTCTTCCAACGACTTAAAAACAAAGCCATCGATATAATGATTAAGCCGTGCCTGTTGTAATAATGCCGCTATTTTGCTGGCGACAAACAACGGCATGTGGGCAGCAGCCTTTATTGCATCAAGCTCCTGTTCGCTCAGCAAATCAGTTAAATCATCTAAGTTCTTACCATTGCGTAAGGATTCTCTAGTTGCAAAAGAAAATGCAATCGTCCACTTCACCATGTCTTTACGCCACAGGTTCTCTTGAGACCCAATATTCAAAGCCTCAACGTAACTTAAAGCCTCAATGACAATATTTCTGCTTTGATTAACAATACCGCCCCATAATTTTCGGGCCTCCCACCAGCGTTCGTGACCGGTATTGGTTCGAAACACCAGAACCAAACCGAGTACTACGCCGGTATATTCAAACGGAGTCACAGCAAGATGCGGCAAGGGGCGCCAGTATTGATCTAAGGCAACTATTAACAAACAGTAACAAGTCATTAACATCAGGCTAGGGAAAATGCGTGGTGTAACTGAACCTCGCCACATCAGGGCGCCACGCAAAAAACCAGGTAATTCATCCTTGTTGCTATGTAACTGTGCAGAATCTTTCATATTTCTATCCCTTAAGACCAAAATTTTAGAGTTCATTACTAACGCGCTGCCGGCTACAAAAAAAAGAAGCGATGCTATTTTTAAAAGATAGTAACACTATCTTTGCAAGTTGCAATACTCTCTGATATTCTTTTTGCACGGACATACTTTAGTTCGAGTCAAGGCAATTGCTTTAAGGCCTTAAATTTAAGATAAAAACGCTAAATCAGTCGGTTATGGACATACATTTACAAATTAAAATGAATGAAAAGTTATTTCTCAGGGATCCGGAACAATCCGAACTGGGTAAGAAAATCATTCAGGAAAGCATTCAGTTAATTTATAAAAATGGCTTTGAGGCCTTTACGTTTAAAAAACTGGCCGTGGATATTGGCTCGACTGAAGCCGGAATTTACCGGTATTTTGAAAACAAGCACAGGTTACTGATCTATCTTACTGCCTGGTATTGGAGCTGGCTTGAGTACCAAGTTACTTTCCATACCAACAATATTCATGATCCCGTGGTTAAGCTCAAAATGGTGATTAAATTACTGGCAACCACACTAGAGGACAGTGTCAGCACGCCGCATGTGGATAAAAACATTCTTCATCAAATCATTATTACTGAAGGTACCAAAGCCTATCTGACCAAACGGGTATCTGAAGATAATAAAGACCAGCTTTTTAAACCCTACAAAGACCTTTGCGCCATTATTGGCAATATGATTTTGGAGTGCTCTCCAAACTACCTTTACCCAAAATCATTGGCGTCCACCATTATTGAAATGGCGCATTTCCAGAATTTTTTTATGAAAAATCTCCCGTCACTCACTGACTTTGCTGACAACAAGGATGAAGCAGAAATTGTAAGGTTCCTTGAAGACTTGGTTTTCTCCAGTCTAAAAAAATCTAGCTGTTTGTAATACAAAAACGCATCGCTATACCGACAACATTTTTCTAGGGAGATTACACCTGTATGTTACGAAAAATTCTAATTGCTAATCGAGGTGAGATCGCGGTGCGCATCATTCGTGCATGCGCCGAAATGGGCATACGGTCTGTTGCTATCTATTCCGATGCTGACCGATTTGGCCTACATGTAAAAAAAGCCGATGAATCTTATTGCATCGGCAATGAACCTGTCGCCAGCTACCTTAATATCCATGCCTTGGTTGATTTGGCGGCGGCAACCGGCTGTGATGGCATTCACCCAGGTTATGGTTTTCTCTCAGAAAACGCTCAATTTGCCAGAGTCTGTAAAGAACGCGGTATCACCTTTATCGGGCCGGAGGCGGATGTAATTCATCGCATGGGCGATAAAACCGAAGCCAGAAAAGCCATGATTGCGGCCGGCATTCCGGTAACACCGGGTTCGGACGGTAATCTGGACAGTGTTGAACATGCTCTGATTGTGGCCGAAAAAATTGGCTATCCAATTATGCTTAAAGCCACCTCCGGAGGTGGTGGTCGCGGCATTCGTCGCTGCGATAATACTGATGAACTGCAGAACAATTATCAACGCGTTATTTCAGAAGCCACCAAAGCCTTTGGCAGCGCCGATGTATTTTTGGAAAAATGCGTGGTTAACCCTAAGCATATTGAAGTTCAAGTGTTGGCTGACCACCATGGCAATACCATTCACTTATACGAACGCGACTGCTCCATTCAACGACGCAACCAAAAGCTAATCGAAATAGCACCATCGCCCCAACTGGATGAAGCGCAACGCCAATACATCGGCGGTCTTGCGGTATTGGCGGCCAAAGCGGTGGGTTATACCAATGCAGGGACTGTGGAGTTTCTGCTCGACGATAAAGATCGTTTTTATTTCATGGAAATGAATACCCGTGTGCAAGTCGAACATACCATTACCGAAACGGTAACGGGTGTAGACATTGTCGAAGAACAGATACGCGTGGCGGCAGGCTTAACCTTGCGCTTTAAGCAGCACGAAATTGTCCGACGTGGTTATGCCATGCAGTTTCGGATCAATGCCGAAGATCCCCAAAACAGCTTCTTACCCAGCTTTGGCCGGATTTCCCGTTACTATGCCCCCGGCGGCCCCGGTGTACGTACCGATACCGCGATTTATACCGGCTATGAAATTCCGCCTTTTTACGATTCCATGCTGGCAAAAGTGATTGTCAGTGCTTTGACTTGGGAAGATGTCATCAAGCGCGGCGAACGGGCGTTGAAAGATATGGGCTTATTTGGCATTAAAACCACCATTCCTTATTATCTGGAAATTCTCAAACACCCTGATTTTCAGGCCGCCACCTTTAATACCGGCTTTGTTGAGAAATATCCTGAACTTGTTAATTATTCCAATAAACCCCGGCCTGAAGAGCTGGCCAGCGTTATCGCCGCTGTGATGGCTGCCCATACCGGCTTGTAATTAAGGAAAAACAAATGCAAAAAATTCATATTACCGACGTTATTCTTCGGGACGCTCATCAGTCTTTGATCGCGACCCGACTGCGTACTGAAGACATGTTACCGGCTTGCGCCATGCTTGATGACATTGGCTATTGGTCTTTAGAATGCTGGGGCGGCGCTACTTTTGATGCCTGCTTACGGTTTTTAAAAGAAGATCCCTGGGAACGCTTAACAAAACTGAAAGCCGCACTACCTAAAACCCGCTTGCAAATGTTGTTGCGCGGGCAGAATTTGCTGGGCTATCGGCATTATTCCGACGATGTGGTGCGGGCATTTATTACCAAATCTGCTGACAACGGCATGGATGTGTTCCGAATTTTTGATGCGCTGAACGACATCCGTAACCTTAAAACGGCTATTGAAGCCACTAAGGCCACTGGCAAACACGCCCAAGGCACTATTTGCTACACCACCAGCCCAGTGCATGATTTGGCCAGTTTCGTCATACTTGGCAAAGGCTTGGCTGAAATGGGTTGTGATTCCATTGCTATTAAAGATATGGCTGGCTTATTAACGCCTTATGCGGCTAGCGAACTGGTCAAAGCGCTTAAAGATGCCGTCGATCTGCCGTTGCATTTGCATAGCCATGCAACATCAGGGTTAGCGGAAATGTGTCAACTCAAAGCTATAGAAGCTGGCTGTCAGCATGTAGATACCGCGTTGTCATCTTGGGCAGGTGGCACCAGTCATCCACCCACCGAAAGTCTGGTAACCGCATTGCGGGATACGGTTTACGACACCGGTTTGGATTTGGATAAGCTTCAGTCCGTTAACAGTTATTTTGCCGAGGTCAGGAAAAAATATCATCGTTACGAGAGTGAATTTACCGGCATCGACACTCAAGTGCATGTATTTCAAGTGCCCGGCGGCATGATTTCCAATTTAGCCAATCAACTTAAAGAACGAAATGCTCTGGATCGCATTGCTGAAGTCTATAAAGAAATTCCGCTTGTTAGAAAAGATCTTGGCTATCCACCACTGGTGACGCCAACTTCACAAATTGTCGGTACCCAAGCGGTTCTCAATGTATTAACCGGTAAACGTTATGACACCATTACCAATGAGGTAAAACGTTACTTACAAGGCGGCTACGGTAAAGCACCTGCAGCCGTTGACAGTGATTTACAAAAACGCGCGATTGGCAAAGAAGAAGTAATCGACTGCCGCCCTGCCGATTTACTTAAACCGGAATTTGAAAAACTTCGTCATGAAATAGGTGAATTAGCACGTAATGATGAAGATGTTTTGAGCTATGCCATGTTTCCGGAAGTAGGCAAACTGTTTTTAGAACAACGGTCTAATAATGCCCTGGTGCCTGAACCGTTAGAGTTGGAGTCAACAGCGACTGACACTGTTAAAAAAGCCCCGACCGAATTTAATGTGGCGCTACATGGTGAGTCTTACCATGTCAAAGTCACTGGTGCCGGCCCGAAAAACCAGACCTTACGGCACTTTTATTTCATGGTGGATGGTGTTCCTGAAGATATTGTGGTCGAAACCTTGGATGAAATTGTTCTGGATGGCGGCACCCAAGGCGCGGTTAGAAGCACCATTTCCAGTAAGCGCGCCAAGCCGTCAGCAGAAGGCGATGTGGTAGTGAATATGCCTTGTAATATTCTTGATGTGCTGGTTAAAGTCGGTCAGACAGTCACTGCCGGACAAGCGGTGTTAATTACTGAAGCGATGAAAATGGAAACGGAAGTAACTGCACCGATAGCCGGAATTGTTAAAGCTGTGCATATTATTAAAGGCGAGCCGGCCAATCCGGGTGAAGTCTTGATTGAGATCGTGCCGTCTGCTTGATTGAAAACGATATGAATCCAGTTCCGGTTGTAGCCGATGCTAACGCCATCGGCGATGCGACTAATTTATTGAGACAAGGCCGTCTGGTTGCTTTTCCCGCCGAGACGGTTTACGGCCTGGGCGCTGACGCCAGTAATCCCGATGCGGTAGCGAGCATATTTAAAGTCAAAGGTCGGCCTGCCGATCATCCTTTAATTGTGCATATCGCTGATATTGACAGCCTTGGCGATTGGGCCAGGACAGTGCCTGAGACGGCACTAAAGCTGGCGGCTCATTTCTGGCCGGGCCCGTTGACGATGATATTAAACAAACAGCCGCAAGTATCCTTAGCCGTTACCGGTGGCCAGCAAACCGTGGGGGTACGAATGCCTAATCATCCGGTGGCGCTGGCCTTGTTAAAAAGCTTTGGCGGTGGCATTGCTGCGCCATCTGCCAACCGATTTTGCCGCATCAGCCCGACTCAATCGTCGCATGTCTATGAGGAGTTAGGCAATAGCGTGGATATGATACTCGATGGCGGCGCCTGTCAGGTTGATGTGGAATCAACCATTATTGATTTAAGCGGCGATATGCCTAGATTGCTCAGGCCTGGCCAGATTACCAGTCAGGAAATTGCGGACATTTTAAAAACCGACATTAATATTTCAACCCCCTCAAAACCGACAGAAATACGAGTCCCTGGCATGATGGAAGTCCATTATGCACCAAGCACCCCCTCCATGCTTTGCCCGGCAGAACAATTGCCGGACAAAATCAGACTGCTACAAACCAGTGGTAAAAAGTGTGGACTGCTGAGCTGTCAGTTGGAAATATCCCCAACCAGTCAACTCCGTGTATTACGTTTACCACAACATGCCGCTGCCTATACACAGCGGTTATATGCCGCTCTACGCGAGTTGGATAGTTTGCAATTAGATTTGATTGTGGTGGAACAGCCGTTACAAACCGAACCCTGGCAGGCAATCAATGATCGCTTAAGAAAAGCGACTACTGCCTACTCACATTCCTTGTAAAACGATTGTTGCAGCTTGTTGATCAATCTCGAGATGATTTGCTCAGTCAATTTAAAGCTTGGCACATGAAATTTAATAATTTCAACGACGCGGGAAAGCCCGAATACTCACTTAGCCTCGTTAACCATCAGTATGGTTTTTTCTTCAACCTCTTTAGCAACTTCGGCTAATACCTGATCCTGAGAGAGTGCCGAAAGCATCTGCGCCGGTTTGATAAGGCCAATCTTGGTTTTGCCTTGTTCAGTAAATACCGAAATACGGCAAGGTAACGCCATGTTCAGACGCATGTCGATAGACAATACTTTCGCGGCCTGACTTGGATATTACAGACTTCAAAAATCTTGCATTCGTTTGCAAACGCTAGGCCTTTGCTGCGAAGCGTGCCGCCCAAGTCATGAATATGCAACACCCCATAGCCATGACTTTTAACAGCTGACTCCAGGTCTGCCGATGCTTGGTCAAATGATTTATCTGTTTCAACAATGTAATACATAAAAACCTCAATCTTTGTGGATGAAAAACTTTGTTTGATTAAAAGTAACTGTCTCCAACTAGTTCGGAAGTTACGCAGTTAATTGTCTGCGATATTCCGATCATTTTTGGGTTCAAAATGCCTAGCGTTATTACCTTGAATGTTGTTAATAGCTTTGATTTGTTCGGGCGATGCTTCAAAAATCGATTTTAAGACGCTCCAGTTTACATTTTCACTGTAAGGCAGTGTGGTAAATAAACTTTGGTTGTTCAGTGTTTGTGTTGAGAATGACCTGCATGCCCAGGCATGGCGTGACGGGCATGATCAGATAATTGGGCGTCGAACCATTGGTGAATAGCCGCAATCAGTGTTGGCTGGCTGGTCGAATAGGTAATTTGGCCGCCATCAGCCAGTTCTTTATAGTCAATTTTAATATCCCTCTGTTTGGCTTTTTTTAATTCAGCCAAGCCCGGCATGGTGTCGCCGTGGATTTTCGCGGGGTTGGAAAAATCGCCTTGCATGAATTCATGGGAGATTTTCGATAGATGCTCACGTATCAGTTTAATTTGCCCGCTATTGGCTTTGTCTTTAACGATAACTTGCTGCACACCGCCCGTGTCTGTTTTGGAAAAAATATGCGTCGTTTGTTCTAAAGCAAAAGGCATCACGTGGCTGCCGCGCTGTGCGACTTCGTCAAGCCGCGCCTCAGTGGCTTGTTCAACGTTGCCGGTATTTATTTGATAAGACGCATGGCAGGCGGTGCATTTGCCCATCGTCGCGCTCATTTGCTGCAAGGTATGCTTAGGATCTTTTAAGGATTCTGCATCAGCGGCTATCAGGTCAAAATCTTTATGCATAGACATGCCTAACTGCATAAATTCTTTAGGCAATACATCATGAAGCGGATTTTCGGCTTTGTGCTTCATATCAAACCCCAATGCACGCGAATATTCAGCTACCGCCGCCATATCGTCCTTGGCAAGTGCCGCTAAAATATTTTGCGTGCCTGCTAACAAGTCACGCATTTCAGTCAGCACATGATGGCGTTGTGGGGCTGTCAATGTCAGCACTTTACGATTATCAACTTCATCGGCAAATGCGCTGGTTACAAAAAATGTGACTATAAAGAAAATAGCTTTATTCATGAGCTGGCCTCGCGGTAATGGGTTGAGTGTATTGGACGCTGGTTAGCGATTGTAAGAATGCCAGTAAATCGGCTTTTTCCTGTGGTGTCAGATGCAAAGGAAATACCTTGGCATCGACAAAACGGCTGTTTTCACCGCCTTTGTCGTAATGTTCAATTACGTCTTCCAAGGTTTTAATACTGCCATCATGCATATAAGGTGCGGTCAAGGCAACGTTGCGCAATGTCGGTGTTTTAAATTGTCCGATGTTGGTAGGCATTTTGGTGACAGCGTAGCGGCCTAATTCAGAACGTTGAGTATCAGACCAAGCGGAGTGATCCGGCTGTTCACCGCGGGCGGTTGCGGCCAACCATTCATCAATCACCGGCTCCAATTGTTTATAACCAACACCGATGTTGTAAAAGCGGTTGTCGGTAAACAATGCGTTGTTTATGGATAGTTCATGGCAGACGGCGCAATTGCCTTTACGCCTAAAAACACGTGAGCCGCGTGCGGTGCTTTCAGAGATTGCGGATTGATCCATGCCGAAGTAATAGCGATCAAACGGTGAATCGCCGGCAATCAGGGTGCGCTCAAAACTGGCAATGGCTTTAGCGATGTGATCAGTAGTTAATTCTTGGGGCTGGATGTTAAACACCCGAGTCATCAGACTGAGGTAGTGGGGATCCTGACGAACGATTTCGAGAATGGCTTGGTGATCTTTTAGTCCGTGTTCAACCGGATTAACCATCGGTCCGAGTGCTTGGGCTTCCAGACCCTGTTCGCGGCCATCCAGAAATTGAGTTTGATAAAACGCCGCATTTATCACCGATGGCGTGTTGCGGGTGCCGGTTTGTCCGGCAACGCCTTTTGCTACCGTTAAGCCGTCGGTAAAGGCTTTGCCAGCTTGATGGCAACTGGCGCAACTGATTGAGCCATCAGCGCTCAAACGTTTATCGTTAAAAAGTAAGCGGCCTAAGGTAATTTTTTCAGTGGTTTGCGGATTATCGGCGGGGATAACCAACGCAGGTAGGCCAAGGGTGGAATCGGCCCATGTAACCCCCGAAAAACTTAAGCCAATTAATAAGGTAAGTAAATGTCGCATGGTCGCTCCAAAAAAAGCGCCAGAGGAGAGATTGTGAAAATCTGCGCCCTCTGGCTTAAACAAGATGTGCATGGCTGAAGATGCACACTTTAGGAGGCAATGAGTAATTAGTGTTGTTCAGGCATTTGCTGAACAATCACTACGTAAGGTTCGCCTAGTGGGTATTTATCTTCCGGTTTTTGAAAATACATCACCTTTCCATAGGTCTCATGGACGGCAGGCAAAATTTTGGCGGCTTCTTCTTGGGTTAAATCCGGGAAGGTGGCATGGGCTCTGGCCACTTCGATCTTGTGATAATGCCAATATTTTTTCTCAGCTTCCGGCAAGGTGTTGAATTGCGCGGTAGTGATGATGTATTCAAAGCCGATGGGTTTGTCTTGATCCTTCATGCCGGTAGGAAACATCATGCAGACAAAGGTGCCGTCATCGTAGGCTTTGCAATGATGATGTACGATCACTTGTAACTTAGGATCGTGAACGCTGTGGGTATCCGGCACAAGATGCCTGATCGCCTGGATGTGCAAATCATTAAAGCCTAAATGATCGGGATGTTCTATTTGTCTGGGGTTTAAAGCTTCGTTGTACAGCTTTGCTTGCCCAGGCACGACAGGCGCCGGATGGCCGTGAGCGTGCGGTGCGTCTGCTACTTGTTCAGCAACTGGTGCGCCGGTGCTGGCACAACCGACTAATGAGAGTAAAGCGCCTGTTAGTAATAGTTTTGTTTTCATCTTAAATGTCCCGTTAATGATAGTCAGTAGGCGTGTATTAACCGCTACAATTAAGTTAAAGCCAAATCCATGCCAACTCAGAAAAAACAAATAAACTGTTGATTTTTAATGACTATAAAAATACTCGAATTTTATTTAAGTTTCATAAATTACCGGATGAAACAAATTTGAAACATAATAAAGAAACAATGTGAAACGAAATACTTCAATATTGACCGCGGAAGGTGTGTAAGAAAGTCTTTAGTTGTCATTTTAGGCTGAGACACTATAGTTAAACGTTCTAGCGTCCTCTCACGTCAACTATTCATTCATGATTTCTAAATCACTTTCATCGTCGCAGTGTTTTTTCTTAGCAAAAGAAATTACTCGTTGCCAGGATTACCAATCCTTGACGCATGCATTTATCAATTTACTGGAAGATTTCTGTTGGGTTGATTCTGTCCAGGCCTACGAAATATTCAGTCAGCGGAAAAAACGTAATCAGGATAATCAAAACGAAGCGGTTGTAGTGCGCAGATTTCCGCTGGATTTTAATGCCGATGAAAATACTGACGATTGTCCCTTGCTCAGCACTCGGCCACTTCCCAAACATATTGAAGTTGAAAGTTCAGATGCTCAATCAAACCTTGCCATTCTTCCCGTTCATACAGAACTAGGGCCTGCACGGGCGTTATTGTTGCAAGGCAGGTTCGACCAAGGCGCATTGGATTTGTTGGGGCATCTACTGATTTTGTACCGTAATCAGCTGTTACTGCATGATCGTAAAGAGCGGGATGTTTTAACAAGACTGCCAAATCGGCAATCTTTTGAAGCTCGCTTAACTGAGGTGTGTGAGTTTTATCAAGCCTTAACGATTGGTAATCAAACAGATGATAAAATTTCTTGGATTGCAATTCTTGATATTGACCACTTTAAAGCCGTTAACGATACTTTCGGTCATTTGTATGGTGATGAAGTGTTATTGCATTTTAGCCAGTTGCTGGAATATAAATTTCGTCATATTGACTTTACCTTCCGGTTTGGCGGTGAAGAATTTGTGGTGATTGTCAATCGAGTCAGCCGAAACGATGCTGAACATATACTCAATCGCTTCCGTCAAGAAGTTGAAAATTACGCTTTTCCTTTAGTCGGTAAGATCACCGTAAGCATTGGTGCAACTAGCATTAAAAGTGGAATGTTGCCATCGACATTACTGGATAGCGCCGATAAAGCATTGTATTTCGCTAAAGAGCACGGTCGTAATCAGGTCGTGCTCTTTGAAAACATACCCCCACCTCAATCTAACAGCGACGCGAATGACGTCGAGCTGTTTTAAAATACCTTAGAAGAATCATCATGGGTCCACATTATCTCAATCGTTTTTTTACCCCAAAATCAGTCGCTATTGTTGGAGCTTCCGCGCGTGATAACAGCGTTGGCTATCGGTTGCTGTTGAATATGCAAGAAGCTGGATTTGCCGGCGGCTTGTATCCGATTAACCCTAAGCATGAACAATTACTGGGCTTAACCACTTATCCCGATTTGATCTCATTACCGGAAACGCCGGACTTGGTGGTAATTGCCACACCAGCGGCGTCAGTGCCGTCGGTGGTTCGGCAATGCGGCGAAAAAGGCGTTAAATCGGTGGTGATTATCAGTGCCGGTTTTGCAGAATTGGGCACTAACGGTGCCGGTTTGCAGCAAGAAGTTTTACAAGTTGCCAGTCATTTCGGGATTCGTATTGTCGGGCCGAATTGTTTGGGTATTATTCGCCCCAGCGGCAAACTTAACGCTACCTTTGGTGATGGTACGGTTAAGGATGGGCATTTGGCCTTGCTCTCGCAATCCGGGGCGATTTGCACAGCCATTTTAGATTGGGCGAAAGCTCAGGATATTGGCTTTTCAACCGTGGTATCGATGGGCGGGGCCGCTGATATAGATTTTGGTGAAGTGCTGGATTATCTGGCGACCGACAGCAAAACTACCGGTATTTTGATGTATGTCGAAGGCATTCGCGATGCGCGGCGCTTTTTAAGCGGGCTTAAAGCCGCAGCGCGTTTAAAACCGGTCATTTTGATTAAATCCGGCCGACATGCGGCAGGTAGCCTGGCGGCGATGTCGCATACCGGGGCCATGGTCGGCGGTGATCATGTCTTTGATGCCGCCATCGAAAGGGCAGGGGTCGTACGCGTTTACAGTATTAACGAATTATTTTCCGCTGCGCGCGTGCTTGCTAACAATTACGCGGTCACCGGCGATCGGCTGGCGATTATAACCAATGCCGGCGGGCCGGGCGTGATGAGTACCGATCGAGCTGAAGATGTCGGTATTCAACTTGCCGAGCTCAGCCCTAACAGCCTGGATTTATTAAATGAAGTGTTGCCGACCCATTGGTCGCATGCCAATCCGGTTGATATTTTGGGCGACGCTACCCCTGATCGTTATCAAAAGGCTCTAAACATTTGTCTGGCTGACGACAATATTGATGGTGTATTGGTTATTTTGACACCTCAAGCGATGACCGATCCGACCCAAGTTGCGCACTGTATTATTGAAGCGGCGCAGACCAGTAAGAAGCCGGTGCTGGCTTCCTGGACCGGCGGTGCGAAAGTACAAGAAGGTCGCCAACTGTTTGCTGACAGCCGCGTGGCGCATTTTTCCACCCCGGAAATGGCGGTCGATGCCTTTTCATTTTTAACCCAATACAATCAGAATCAAGTATTACTCAAGCAAATTCCGTTACCTGGCAATGAGCCACTCAAGCCGGATATTGAAGGGGCTCGGTTAATTATTGAGCAAGTGCTGGCCGAAGGTCGTCAAGGCTTAACGGCACAAGAAGCCAAGGCGGTTTTAACGGCGTTTAATATTCCGGTTACCCCAACTATTAAAGTACACAATGCCAAAGAAGCTATGCTGGCGGCCAGAACCTTGGGTTTTCCAGTGGTACTCAAAGTCGATATGGCGGAATTTAGTCATAAGTCTGATATTGGTGGCGTTAAGCTCAATATTGGTAGTGTGCAGGATGTGTCCAGCCAATTTACTGAGATGGAAATGGCGCTTAAACAAGCACATCCGGAAGTGAATGAAATCGCCATGACGGTAGAGCCGATGTTTCGCTCCTCAAACGGTCGCGAACTGATTATCGGCGTGGTTAGAGATCCAGTGTTTGGACCGGCCATTAGCTTTGGATTGGGCGGCACCTTGGTGGAAATTCTAAAAGATAATGCAGTCGCGCTGCCGCCGCTCAATGCCTATATGATCGAGCAATTGATCAGCAAAACCAAAGCGGCCAGGTATCTAAAAGCATTCCGTCAAATGCCGGCCGCCAAAATATCTGCGTTGATTGAAGTGTTATTGAATGTATCCACACTAGTCAGCGAATTGCCGGAAATTTTAGAGCTAGACATCAATCCGTTGATAGTAGACGACCATGGCGCCATGGCTGTCGATGCGCGTATCAAGGCGCAGAGCACGCATCAATTAATGCCTTATCAGCACATGGCGATTCATCCGTATCCGCATGAATTAACCGAGCGTTACCTAACTGCCAATGGCATTTACATCACCATCCGGCCAATTCGCCCTGAAGATGCGGTGATGGAAAAGGATTTTGTCCATCGTTTATCGGAACACACCAAGTACTTCCGGTTTATGCAGGCCATGCAGGAACTCACCCCGGAAATGGTGGTGCGCTTTACCCAAATCGATTACGACCGGGAAATGGCGTTTGTGGCTGTCGCTGATGATAATCGAGGCAGCCTGCCCAAAGAATTAGGCGTAGGCCGCTATCTGATGAACCCGGATGGCCAATCGGTTGAATTTGCCTTAGTAGTGTCCGACGGCTGCCAACGCATGGGCATCGGCACCCGCATCATGAAAGCACTCATGCAATCTGCCAAATCTAAAGGGGTATCATTTTTTGAAGGCGAGGTATTAGCTGTCAACAGCCCGATGTTAGCGTTAACCAAAAAACTAGGATTTATAACGTCTGCAGTGCCCGATGATATTGAAGTTGTACGGGTGGTTAAGGATTTAAGGCAGATGTAATAGTAGATCGATGCTAAAGTTGCAGAAGCGGGCGGTGTCCACGATGGCTTTGGTGTTGCAAGTGGCATTTCAAAAATGATCGATAGCTCCGCTTAGTCAACGCTATAACCATCTAAAGCTACAATCAATAAAGTTGCCCAAACACCTCGAGATAAGTCAGGTAAAGTCTCATGTCAAACTCCAACTGATGGTAGTCAGGTTCCATGTATAAGCACAATTTGTAGAACGCCTTGTTGTGCTCTTTTTCTCTTATATGCGCCAGTTCATGCACTGCAATCATTGTTAAAAATTCAATCGGCGCATTTTTAAAAACCGTGCCGATACGAATTTCATTTTTTGCCTTTAAGTTGCCGCCTTGCACTCTTGACACAAATGAGTGCAGTCCCAATGCGTGATGGATTACATCAATTTTATCGTCGTAAATGATTTTACTCAGAGGGTTGGATTGCCGAAGAAATTGATTCTTAAGATCCATCACATAGCTGTAGAGCGCTTTATTGGTGTTGACGTTATGCGGCGCAGGGTATTTTTTTAACAGTAATTCTCCCAAAGTATCGTTACTAATATGCCGATTAACTTGGTCTGTTACCGTAGGCGAATAGCCTGACAAGTAGGTTAATTTGCTCATCTCGTGCAATACCGATTCATGGCGCGACAAAGCCGTATTAATTCCAAGGGGCTTCATCTCCGTTATAGGCTACAAAGTTTTTATCAGCAGCATAAGTTATTACCCCGGATGTCACAATCTTGCTTGCAGTGGTTTTGTTAGCTGCCGGTAATTTTGATTTGCTGGAAATTGTTGAGGGCGAACCGGCTGCAGCGGCGTCAGCGTGCCACTTTGCAAACAGCGTAATGTCTTTATCAGCAGGGACATACCATTTCTTACTTATTGCATCCCATCTAGCGCCAAGCGCTTTGGCTTCATCTTTTTGGGCATAAGGGACATTGAGATAAGTTTTTGTGTCGGGCATATTGATTAATATAAAGATGATGTTTTGTTGTTTAAGCTGCCGATTACAAAGAAACTAGGGTCAGCGTTTTGCCGAGCAAGGGTTATAAAATCTTCACCAGTATGGCTACTCCTGCAATAGCAGCCATCATGTCGCCAAGCTTGATGCTTAATTGATATTCAAGCCTCTCAGGTGCTCTGTAAGCAGCTTTTATTGATATTTAGTATCCTTTTATATGAAAGGATGCAATAAAAAACACGATTTCCACTATGTCCGCCTGTATTTCGCTGCACGTCGTTGGACAATAAAAAACCCGCGAAGCCAGATAACTTGCGGGTTTTTATACTTCTTTGGGTTTCTTAAAACCCCTATATGGTACGACGGGCGGTCTTGAATGTGTTCGTAAGTATATGATTTTAATTAAATTAAAAATTATATTTTTATCTAGTACAACTCTCAGTACAACAAAATCAATATTTACCCCAAACACCCGCAACGCTTGCCGAACAGAACGCACAAAAAAGCCAGCTATCAAAGCAACACTTTACGTCAAAACCAATGCCGATCACAACTCCTATGCTTTAAATGTCTTGTGTAAATAATGTATAGATTTATTTACACTTCCAACCATACCCGTTAGGCCGCTTTCTACCGTGTAAATAAAAGTCTATTTGTATTTTATTTACACTGTGTTAATGTATCTCTTAGATATTATTTTACACACCAGAGGGCGCAAACATGAAAGGTCAAAATGTCGGTTATATCCGCGTAAGCTCAACTTCACAAAACACAGAACGCCAATTGGCAGACGTGCAGCTTGACCGAACCTTTACAGATAAGGCCAGCGGCAAGGATGCAAACAGGCCGGAACTATCAAACTGTTTAAACCACTTAAGAGAAGGCGACAGCCTACACGTTCATTCAATTGATCGACTAGCCAGAAACCTTAAAGACCTGCAAACCATCATTGAAACGCTAACTCATAAAGGCGTAACGGTTAAGTTTTACAAAGAACATTTAACCTTTGAGGCGGCTAACACTTCCCCTATGCAAACACTTATGTTGCAAATGTTGGGGGCGTTCGCTGAATTTGAACGGACGTTGATTAAGGAGCGGCAAAGAGAGGGCATAGAAGCGGCCAAGGCAAGGGGGCAGAAGTTAGGCGCACCATCCAAGCTAACCAGTGAACAAACCGCCCAAATCAAAGCCAGAATTGACCAGGGCGAGGACAAGAGCAAGGTGGCTAAAGAGTTCGGTATCAGTCGGCCAACGCTCTATAAGCTATTAGCCGCTTAAACCACTGTATTTATATTAACCTTCCCCCTTGCCCCAGATTTCACGCCAAAGAGTAGGGGGCAAATAAAGTGCTGTGGAATGCTTTAACTCTCGGGCAAAATATCTGCTTGCGGCTTGGTTGCTTGTTGATTAAAAAAAGCGTCCAGCATGGCCCTTGCGTCTGACAGTTCCATTCTGATAGTTTGGGCGGCGCTGTGAACGCTGTCGCTATCTAAAGCACTGCCGCAATCCACTTCTGCCGCCACCTCAAGCAAGTCAGCAATAGCCGCCGCTCTTTTTAGGGTAGGGCTAAGGCTTTCATAAAGAGAGATTATTTTCTCTGGCTGGATAGTTGGATTTAGCCTGTGACTAAAGTTTACTGCTATTGCGTTGTCTATTTGTGCTTGGGTGGCGCTCATAATTTATCCCCTGAATTGGTGTTGTCGATATTATTTTTTTCCAAAAACTCGACCATCAAACACCGCACATCTAGCAAATCTTTTTCAACGCTTTCAAGTGAATACGATATTGCATTGTCACTTGATCTAGTTCTATCCGGGTCACCATCAAACTCGTTTTGAATCATGGATAAAACGCCAAGGGCCCGGTTAACAATCGAATCAGTCGCATTAAGTAGGCCGAGCGGGGATGCAGGTGTAAGCCCGTCTACACTGTGGCTAATACGGTGTTTAAAATCCGGCTTAAGTATCTGTGTGGGTTGCTCGCTTTGAGTGCTGGCTTGTGTTTTCATGCGGAAATCCTTTGTAAGTAGATAAACCGCCGCGCATTGGTTGTGTCGTTGGGCGGCGTGGCTAAACGGGTTCGTACTACCGGACAAAGGCACCGGCCAGCCTTGCGACTGCCCAAATAACCACGCCATTATGAATAAACACATCAATAAGCTGTGTTGAAATGACGCGCATAAAAAAGCCACTGTAATAGTGGCGTTTTACCGCCTATGTTTGTCGGGGTACGAATCCCGGCCCTAATGTTTTAGAGCGTGTGCATTCTGGCGGGTACGGGGGGCTTATGTCAACAAGTAGAACATTTGCCGCTTGGCTTGTATGGGCTTATATAGCCGGGTTTAAAGCAGATAGTTAATTTTCAATGTCAACACGATGTAAGTTTTTTCCCTGCATTATTGCCGAAAATAGCAACAAAAATGTCAACTTTTGTTAACGTGTAACCTGTCCAACATTTCAGGTATTGAAGGCAGGTATCCAACAGACTGTAAAGCATCATCCAGGAATTGCCCCAGCTCGACCGTGATGTTTGGCGCATGATGAGTAAATCTAAGCCTAAGTGTCTCAATCATTTCCTGTCTATTGCACCGGAGCCCCACGCCATTAACAGAACCAGCTTGCCGATAATCTACTGTTACCTCCTCGCCGGTATTTATTTGCTTTTTGGCAATCATGTTTATATCGCCATTCGTGAGAGGCTGAAAGTATGCGTTTGGGCGCGGTGAATGGTTTGTGTAGCGTCCGGCGGGTGTCCTCTTGCCTGAAATTCTAGCGGGTGCTAATAACTCGCCGCTGTTTATAGTGGTTAAAGCAAAGAGGCCGTCCCCTTGTAGTTGTGAGGGCTGAAGTCTAATTTTGTCAAAACCCGGCGGCATGGGTGCCTGGTCTGCTTCGTTTTCAACAAGCGCCTTTACAAGCTCTTTTGGTAGTCCGTATTCGATTAAAAACCGATCAAAGTCGTTGATGGCTTCCAATATTAGTGAATCTTGCTTTTGTTTAATCATGGTTTTCCCTTATTTTGTAGTGTTCATTTGATAATAACCGACTTAATCAATCCCCAGCGCGGCCCATGCCGACGAAAAACTTATTGTTGGTTCAATCACGATTCCACTAAACCGCATTATTCGGTATTTAATCAAAATTTTTCCACCACCTTTGATTTGATAGTGAAACTTAAGCGCCGCGCGGCTATTTTCCGGCCTGCTACTGAAGTCGGCACGGGCTGCGGCTTGCAATTTTTTGTATGTCGGCAATTCTGGCGCGACTACAGTTCCTCCTTGGCGGTAGTGTGTGCCAATCACACAAAACTCTTTATCCAAAGCAGCCTTAAACGCTTTTGTCTTAGAGGCTTTTTTTTGTTGGGCCGGCAGTGGTTCAGATTTGATAGTCTTTTTAGTTTGATGATTTGTTGTATTCACTTTTTATCCTCATAAAAATAATATTTACCCCCCCTCATGTGTAGAAGTTGGGGAATTCGGGGAGATAGTGCTTAAGCCCTTATGTACCAAGGCTTACAAGCTCCCCAGTACAGTCTAAAATATGGGGAACTCCCCAACAAAAACGCTATTTTTCGGGGAATCAGTGTTTTTATGGTCTTTTTTAAGTCGAAAACAAGCTGTTTTGTTGCGTTACCGCTCCCCAACTTTTTGGGGAATCTCCCCAATAAAAAAACACACTTGGGGAGCTTGTAAGCCTTGGTACATAAGGGCTTAAGCACTATCTCCCCGAATTCCCCAGAAAATATATATAACCCCTTCATATTTTTTGTTTAACCCGACTCGATCAACTCGGCGGCGAGAACCATCACGCGAACATTTCGACCAGCAACAATCCGTTTGATTGTTGGGCGCTGGCGGTTAGTCTTGGCGTCTGGTTCTGTCTTTAAAATTAATCCTTTCTCAAGCATTCGCCGCCATAGACTAGAGGCACTTATTAAAAACGGGTCTCCCTGAGTTTTTGCAAATTGCTGAACAACTTTGAAAACAGCGTCTTGTTGCAACCAAACTTCGCCAGGCTCAGTGCCTTTAGTTTCATAAAACCAGCCAATACCATCGCCCATTGGTTTATACGTTTTGTTGCCCACCATATCTGAACCAGAATCACGCCAGCCCCAAGCAAACGGCCTTGATGGTGGTGGCCCTTGGTTCAATCGGCAAGCAATATGACCATTTCCAGAACTAAACACCGCGCGGAGCAGTTGCAAAAAGCGTTCGGTTTCGTCTTGCTCTATCTGGTACGCGCCTTGCTCACTAAATGCCTGTTTTAAACTTATTTCGATACTCAACAACAATTCGTTGCTTTGCTCGATAGTCATTAAGTCGGTATCACTCAAAAAGTCAGCGAACACGTCAAAACCCACTACCAAATTGGCGAAAATTTCAGAGGCGCGGGGATGGGACGAGGCAAAACCTTGTTGAATGGCCTGATTACGGGATTGCTCAACCAGTCGTGGAAAATCCTTTTTAAATTTATCCAGACGCGGCGCTAGCCATTGCAGATAAGCGGACATTAAGCCGGTGAAGCTTCCGGCTGTAATTGCCTGTTGTAGCCGGGTTAATACCGTGTTATCAACGTCAGACCGGCTTATTTCCAGAATTAACAAGCGGCCAAGTAATGATTGACCGCGTGGCAAATCTTCAGCGGTTACAATCATCATAGAGCGGTTATAGGGCGCGGCCTTTGCCTGCATATTGGAATCGCGGCGGCCGCGCCCTGCTTGGTTGCCGGTGTTTCTGATCAACCGTTCGGCCATAGCGTGAAGTTTAGCGGCTTCAGCCGGTGAAACGCTGGGCTTGAAGTCATCAACCACAAAAATTCCGTCCTTGATTTGGTGGCTTTTCATCTCGCAATCGTTCACCGAGTCCGACCAATTACCAGGAAAGCTACGTGCAGTGAAATTGCCAAAGAATGCTTGAGCGAGGGCGGCAAGAGCTGACTTTCGCGAACCGGTGAGGCCATGTAGCCAGATTGCAAAATCTGTCGGGTGACACTCTCCCACTGGTGCGCGTATAGCCGCCGCCAATAATGCAGCGCCTATATGGGGCTTATTAGGACAAACACCCAGCAGGGCTAGCACATCAGTAACGGCTCGTTTGAGCGGTTCACTAGTCATTGGCGCGGGCAGGTTGTAAAGGGCCATGTGTCCCGCTCCTAAATCGACCTGAACCGCATCAACTAAACCGGCCTCAGTAACAGCTCCCGAGCCAGTTAAATAGTGCCATTGGGTATTGATTTTTTTCCAGCCGGTAAATTTAAAGACAGTTCGACGAGGAATATCACCATTAAGGCGAGAATATAAGTGTATGGCGGCCCGTAAGTTGCTGATTTTGGCCGCGCCCGGATGTATAAAAGGCAATATTCCCCAAGCCTCATTGGGCCAACTGCCTTGTGTGGAATAAAATGATTTGCTTGGAACGTCAACCAGCGGCAACGGCACACCATCAAAACGGCGGCCCTCAATGCGCAAAAATGCCGCGTCGTTTAAACCATCGTCCGCAATTACTTCTTCAGTTATTCGACAAGTAAAGTCGCACAAAGGAAAATCAACAAAACCGCCACCATCCGGCCCGCTGCGTACTGCTTTAGACTGGTGAAACATGCCGTTTTTTATCAGGTATTCACCGAACTTTTGCACTTTATCCGACCCGCTACCACCGCCGCCATTGCCAGTATTACCGCTTTTTTTGCTGGCTGGCTTAGTGGCAGACTCAACCACTTTTAACATAGGCGGTTGATTAGTGGTTTTCATTTGCCACCGCCTTTAATGAAATAGCGTAGTCGTTAAAGTCACCCCAAATAGGCGGCACAGATACAGAGCCGCCCACGTCTGCGGCTGCTTCGGTGGCTTTAGTTAAGCCAGGGTTACCGGTGGTTTGGTCGTTATCTGCACAGAATATAATTTCAGCGTCCGGCAATCTTTCGCGAACAATGCGACCTACTGCCAATAGGTTGTTTGCGGTGAAAGCCATATAGACGCGGTGGCATGTGTCCTCATGCAAGCTTGCCGCTGTCGCAAAGCCCTCGCAAACCAACACGGTTTCAGATTTCGAGCCTATCCACCAAAACAGCCCAGCCAAGCCGCCACTAGGCAAAAAATCCTTATCTCTATCAAGCATGGGGTGCTTTTCGGGAAAGATAGCTTGCAGGCTCCGAACGGTGCCATTTGCATCAAACAACGGTAACAACAAGACGTTTTCAATAAGTAGCGTTTTATGCTCCCCGTTGTCAGTTATAACGCGCTTCCATTGCCCAACACGTAAAGCATGGGGCTTGATTTGTTTTTTAATCAAATAAGGATGGTCTATCGGCGCGGGCTTTGCAGCCTGCCAAATTCCTAACGCCCGGCGAGCGGCCTTGTCTTGCCGGGCTAATTGTTCGGCTTGACGTTGGCGCTGTTCGCTCTCAATGCGTTTTCTGTCTACCGGTGGCGGCGGTTCGCCGGGCTTGTTGTTAATAAAAAAAGTTTGTTGTTGGCCGCTCTTGTGATTCCAGACAATGCCGCCTTGCTGGTCTGGAAAGACCTTAATTCGACCGTCATTTTTACCGCGATGATCGTCTAATAAATTTGCTGTATGGAATCGGCCATCACTCGGCACGGTTTTAAAATCCACACCCACAGCTAGACAGGCGGCGCGGCAAGCGTCTGCGATATGCTGAAAGCTCATTGTGCCACCCCAAGCTTGGCTATCAAGGTGCGTATATCCTCGACCTTCCAAGCAGTAGTTCGTTCACCAAGCTTTATTGGTCGTGGATATTTGCCAGACTTCACACCATTTAAGAACGTAGTACGACTGACAGGAATAAGCGCCGGTGTTGGTGGCGTTGCTTTGGGGTTGCCTACAATCTGCCAAAGTCGGACAAATCCGGTTTCAGGTAGGGTGGTTTGGTCGATGTTGTTGTTTTTTGTAGCCACTATTGCACCTCATTGGTGTTTGTTGTAAGTGGCTACACATTAAGCAAGGACAAATCACAGAAATTTAAAAACCTGAGCTTTGCTTATTTTTTGTGAGAGCGCGTTAGTTGTCTGCTTTGTTGCGCATTTTGGTTATTGCATTGAATATGCTGCGGTCGTCAACGTGATGTTTCCAGTTTCGCCGCCCTATATTGCGCTTTAAGGTTGATAATGCTTTTTTATCGGTTATGCGTTCGCCAGTCGTTTCTATTTCAGTGCGTATTTGCATGACTAGGAGGGCTATTTCTGCGGCTTCGCCGCCGCTTTTTCGTCCACGCTTAGGCATTGGTTTGGGTGGTTTATAATTTGCCGATGCATTGCTCATATTATAGACACGGCCGCAAAAGGTTATTGCAATCGGGGGGTGGTGGTCTGTGCTTTCGCAAGGTGTGCCGGTTGTAAGTAGTGTTTTTCCCGGTAATATTTCCGGCACAGTCTCGGTGGTAGGTGTTTTTTTTGATCGAGAGGCATTTTCTTTGGCAATGGTTAGTTTTTTTTGTGTATCGAGTAGCTCATAAAGAAGGTATTCGCCTCCCATTTCAAGTATTTTTGCGTAAAGTCGCCACTCATCTAAGCCCCATTCCGCTTGGTTACTAAGTCGAAGTTCGGTTAATGGGTGCGGTAGTGGCGGCCACTGCGGAAAATCAAAAAAAGAAGGGTGAATAGTCATAAGCGCATCGTCAAAGCGTCAATCCGTCCGAAGAATTAACCGGAAACGGGGGACGAATCCCGCTTATCGCTCCGTCGAGCTATCCGGTTAAATTTGAGTATATCAGTTGGCAGTTTTTCTAAATGCTATTACCTGAGCGCCATTTTTCAGCCCGTCCAGGTAATCAGCCCACGATTGCATCATCTTCCTTCGTTCGTCTAAATATTGCGCCCGGTTATAAGCCACTCTTACTTGGTCGCGTGGTGCGTGAGCAAGTTGTCTTTCGATTGCGTCCGGACTCCAACCTTGCTCGTTTAATAATGTGCTGGCTGTCGATCTAAAGCCGTGCGCTGTCATTACATCGGATTCATAACCCAGTGATTTAAGTGCCGTTCTTATGGTGTTATCGCTCATTGGTCTACCATCGCCACGGCTTGACGGAAATACATACTGAACGCCACCAGTAAGCGGTTGAATAGATTCCAATATGGCGATTGCTTGCGTTGATAACGGCACAATGTGATGAAAGTCTGTTTTTGACACATAAGGCCGCCACTCTTTAGCCACCAAATCAACATCTGTCCAAAGCATTTGACGTATTTCACCTGGGCGCTGGAAGAGTAGGGGCGATAGCCTAAACGCACACTGCACAACAAAGGTGCCCTGATAATTTGAAATATCCCTGAGTAACTGCCCAACCTGTTTAGGGTCGATCAACGCGGCCCGGTGTTTTTTCTTTTGAGCGGGGATTTGTTTTGTTACTGCTTGCGCCGGGTCGTAGTCAGTGAAGTTGTGAACAATTGCATAGGCGAACACTGAGCTAATTTCACCATGCAACCGGTGGGCTGTTTCAAGCTGTGATTTATCAATCATGGGCTTAAGGCTTGCGAGTACATCTGAAGATTTGATCTGATTGATTGCAAGATCACCAAGAAGAGGGAAGGCCAGTCGCTCAATTCTTGAAGTTTTCTTGGTATGCGTTTTTTCACTGGTTAAGTGTGCGATTGAATCCAACCATTGCCGGGTAATATCTGCAAAGCTGTTTATTATCGGCAATCCGTCACTTAGTCGATCTTCATTCAGTCGGACAATTTGCCTAGCTTTTTTGGCTGCGTTACGAATGGCCGCTGGATTGGTACCTTCAACAATTTGTTTTCGGGCATCTTCCGCTTGTCGTCTAGCGTTCTCTAATGTGGTGTCTGGATAGGTGCCAAGCCCTAATGTGTTTTGCTTACCCTCAAAACGATAATAGAAAAGCCAGCGCTTTGTTCCGTCAGTTTTGACAAGTAGTGATAAACCGCCGCCATCACTAACCTTGTAGTCTTTTTGTTGTACTTTTGCCGCCCTGTAAACCGCGTCTTTATTGAGATTGATAGCCATTTTGTTGTACTAAATGTTGTACTGGGATGGCGATAATTTACCAGTACAACTCTCAGTACAACAAATTTAGTTGTATTCGGCTGTATTTAGCTGCATTTCGTTGGACAATAAAAAACCCGCGAAGCTAGGTAACTTGCGGGTTTCTGTACTTCTTTGGGTTTCTTAAAACCCCTATATGGTACCGACGGGCGGACTTGAACCGCCACGACTTGCGTCACCACCCCCTCAAGATGGCGTGTCTACCAATTTCACCACGTCGGCTTCATTTTTTAATCAGTTTGTTTTTGAGCTTTTTTAGATTTTTCAGTCTTTTTAGGCGCTTTAGTTTCTTTGGATTTCGGCGCCGGCTTAGCTTCTTTAACTACTGCAGGTTTTTCAATTACCTTTGGTGCACTTTCAACAGGAGCTTCTGTTTTAGCTTCTTCAGGTTGACTAACTGCGGTATCTACCGGATTTGGCTGTACCTGTGTTTCTACAGCTGGTGCTGGCTCACTTATAGTGGCTGGCTGCGCTGGAATGTCTTCAGGGCTTTTGGGTTGAGCTGGTGCTGATATGGTTGTTATTTCATCCTGCGTTTTTGGTGCAGTAATTAAATCGTTCGCTGAGCCTCTTTGGCCATTTAAGATGGCTAGTCCTAAGCTTGTTGTAAAAAACAAGGTCGCCAAAATTGCTGTGGAGCGTGATAAAAATGAAGCAGCGCCCTGAGCACCAAAAACTGAGGAAGATGAGCCGGTGCCAAATGCAGCACCTGCGTCTGCGCCTTTACCTTGTTGCATAAGTATCAAACCAACAACACCCAATCCCAACAATACGTGAATAACAATGATTACTTGATACATAGCAAGGTCTAAACTTTTTCCAATCCAAATTATAAATCTGCATGGGTAGCGCATTAATATTGCGAAAATCTACCCGTTGATTGCTAAAAATCAGCGACGTTACATTACGTCTTTACTGCACGTAACACCAATTGTGCCAACTGAATTTAAGAGCGCGTATAGTATATGCTTACCTCCCTTTGTTCAAGCGCCTATTGCTTTCCTGACCTCTTCAGCCAATTGATTGGCGTAGCTTTTAACTGTTTCTTGATCTTGTCCTTCAACCATTACTCGAATTAACGGCTCTGTGCCAGATGCTCTAAGCAATACCCGTCCAGTGTTGCCAAGCTTCTTTTCTACTGCTTTCACTGCTTTTTGAATGCCTTCATCTTCATCAGGATTGATCTTTTTTCCTGTTTTGATGTTTACTAGTATTTGCGGATATTTCTGCATATCGGATTTTAATTCATGCAGGCTTTTTCCCGTATCCTGCATTTCCGCCATAATCTGCAAGGCTGCGATAATGCCGTCGCCAGTCGTTGTTCTATCAAGACAAATAATATGACCAGAATTTTCGCCACCTAGGATGCCTTTATGCTTCACTAGCATTTCCATGACATAGCGATCACCTACTTTGGATCTAACCAAATCAAGCCCCAGTTTTTTCAAGCCATGTTCCATGCCTAAGTTGGTCATCAATGTGCCGACTACGGGCCCAGACATTTGTCCCGCTTTTAATCTTGATTTGGCGATAATGTAGATAAGCTCATCACCATCAACGATTTCACCTTTGTGATCAACCATAATCAAACGATCACCGTCACCATCTAAAGCAATGCCCATGTCGGCTCGGTAAGCCAGTACGGTAGCCGCAAGCTTCTCTGGTTTGGTTGCGCCACATTCTTCATTGATGTTAATGCCATCGGGTTCTACGCCAATTGATACCACCTCAGCGCCTACTTCGCTGAAGACATGTGGCGCTATGTGATACGTGGCGCCATTGGCACAATCGATGATGATTCGCATGCCGCCAAAATCCAAACGAGTTGGTACGCTGCCTTTGCAAAATTCTATGTAGCGACCTGCCGCATCGGTTAATCGCTTGGCCTTGCCTAGTTTTGCTGATTCAACCGTAGTCATAGGCGAATCTAAATACTTTTCCATTTTGCGTTCTAATTCATCAGGCAATTTCGTGCCTTGCACAGAAAAGAACTTAACGCCGTTATCGTAAAATGGGTTGTGAGATGCGCTTATTACAATACCTGCATGGGCTCTGAGCGTACGCGTCAAGTAAGCAATTCCAGGCGTAGGCATCGGGCCTAATAAACGCGTATCTACGCCCGCTGCCGTTAACCCCGCTTCTAATGCAGACTCGAACATATACCCTGAAATTCGAGTATCTTTACCGACCAGCACAAAACCTTCCCCTTCGCTGGCGAATACCCGGCCCGCAGCCCAGCCTAATTTCAATAAGAAATCGGCAGTAATTGGGGGTTCGCCCACTTTTCCTCTGATTCCGTCGGTGCCAAAATATTTTCTCGTCATGGATTTAACGCCTCTTTGAGTTCGAATAGATTTGATTTTTTGAGTAGAGTCCAATGTATTAGGTAGCAAGATGATGAAAAACTTACATCTGTCGTACCCAACAAAGACGGTCAATGGCGTGCAGTATAGCTGCAGCACTCAAAAAGACACACCCTGTTATTGGTTAGACTGCCTTGTAACGCACTAATATGGTGGTCGGCTTTTTCCTTCAGCGTCGTATATGCCAGTCAAAAGCGACACAATTATGATTAAGAATTAATCGCATCCTTGTGTAAGGTTGTCATGTAATAATCGACTTTTACTGTGTAAAGTTCGATTTTACTATTACCAGTAATTTTTTCGCTTAAGGTTGCTCAGCAGATAATTTTGTAAGCAAGTTTTTTAGCAAATTGATTTATTTTATATTTTTTAGACATTTTCATGTGCTTTGGAGGCGTCATGACTGACACGCTTATTAGTGAATCAGTACAAAATTATTACGGGCAGGTGCTGACATCCAGCGATGATTTAAAAACCAGTGCTTGTTGTACATTAGACGCCATGCCCTGGCATTTACGGCCGTTTCTTGCCGACCTGCATCCTGAAGTTGTTTCCCGTTTTTACGGCTGCGGCTCGCCTTTGCCGCCTGCGTTGGAAGGCCGTACGGTATTGGATTTGGGTTGTGGTTCGGGGCGGGATTGTTATTTGTTGTCGCGCCTAGTCGGCGAGCACGGTCGGGTGATCGGTGTCGATATGACCGAAGAGCAACTTGCCGTCGCTAAGCGCCACTGCGATTGGCATGTCGAGCGTTACGGTTATGCCCGCTCTAATGTCGAATTTCATCTTGGCCGTATCGAAGACCTGACTACCGCCGGTATTGCCGATAATTCCATCGATGTCGTGGTGTCGAACTGCGTCATCAACCTGTCGCCGGATAAGCGCAAAGTGCTGGCGGAAATTTTCCGCGTGCTCAAGCCCGGTGGCGAGCTGTATTTTTCCGATGTCTATGCCGATCGGCGCATCCCGGAAGCGCTCAGGCTGGATCCTGTATTGCTGGGCGAATGTTTGGGCGGCGCTCTGTATTGGGAGGATTTTCGCCGCATCATGCAAGACTTGGGTTGCCCCGATGTGCGTATCGTTAAAGAAAATCCTATCACGCTGGATGACCTGGAAGTTGCCAACAAAATCGGTATGGTCGCGTTCCGTTCGATTACGGTACGGGCGTTTAAAGTTCCGCTGGAAGATCGCTGCGAAGACTTCGGCCAGATTGCCATCTATAAAGGCACGTTGCCGCAACATCCGCATGCCTTCGACTTGGATGACCATCATCATTTGGAAACCGGCAAGCCTTTGCGTGTCTGCGGCAATACTGCCGATATGCTTGGCAGTACTCGATATGCGGAATATTTTCAATTAATTGGCGACAAAAGCACGCATTTTGGTTTGTTTGATTGCGCGCCGCCCAATACCAGTCTGTCGACGAAATCCGGAGCGGCTTGCTGCTGATGACCATGTACGGCGCGATTGCGTTGTTTGTTAAAACACCGGGGCTTTCGCCGGTCAAAACTCGTTTGGCTAAAGAGCTGGGCGTTGATGCCGCTGAGTCATTTCATCTGGCGGCTGCCCGTGCGGTTGCGGCGGTTATTAACGCCTCGGCTAAACAAGCTGCGTTGCAGGGCGTTTATGCAGTGGCGGAACAATCCGCCTTGGCTGATGATCTTTGGCAAGGCTTACCCTGTTTGTGGCAAGGCGAAGGCGGCTTAGGCGAGCGCATGTCGCTAGTTTACGAAACGTTATTGAAACAATACGATTTTGTTATTTTGGTCGGGGCCGATATTCCGCAAATGACGGTGACGCATTTACTTAAAGCCGCCGATTGGCTGGCGCGCGACGAACATGCCCGGTTTGCTTTCGGTCCGAGCGTTGACGGTGGATTTTGGCTATTTGGCGGCAATTGCAGTTTGCCGCACAATCTTTGGATCGACGTCACATACAGTGTTGCCGATACCGGCCAGCAATTTTTAAACAAAATCGATGTCTTGGGTGAAGTGCAAACAATAACACCGCTACAAGATGTCGATGAGCTGCAGGATTTGATTCATTTACACGAATCGCTACGTCTCTTAAGCGACCCTATGCCGGAGCAACTTGAGCTGATCCGCTTTTTAGAATCCTTGCCGTTAAATTTTTTTAAAGGTTTCGGTTATGTATAACGTTAAATCTTTATTGCTCAACAGCCATTTTCCGCAAATTCGCCGCGACCGGCTGACCACCTTACAAATGAATCTGGGTTATTTGTGCAATTTGAGCTGCACGCATTGTCATGTGAATGCGGGGCCGAAACGCACGGAACTGATGTCGCGCGAGACCATGGCAATAGCCCTGCAATTTGCGGAAAAACAGCAAATTAAACAACTGGATGTGACTGGCGGATCGCCGGAAATGAATCCTGAATTTCGCTGGCTGGTGCAAACCGCCAAACAGCAAGGTCTGCATGTCATCGATCGTTGCAATCCGACTATTTTGGTGGAGCCGGGCTATGAATGGGCGGCGGATTTTTTGGCGAAACATCAAATAGAAGTCATTGCCTCGCTACCCTGTTACCTGGAAAGCAATGTCGATGCGCAACGCGGTAAAGGCGCGTTTGCTGCTTCCATTAAGGCGTTGAAAAAACTGAATGCGCTGGGCTATGGTAACGCCGGTAGCGGCTTGGTGCTTAATCTGGTCTTTAATCCGCAAGGTCCGAGTTTGCCGCCGCCGCAACAGCAGTTGGAAGCCGACTATCGTAAATATTTGCTTGAGCATTTCGATATACGCTTCAATCAGCTGTTCGCGCTGGTCAATATGCCTATTCAGCGTTTCGGCGCCGTGTTATTTGCCAAGGGTAAGCAGCATGAACAGCAAAGTCTGGTGTTCGATCAGTATTTACAATTGTTGAAAGATGCTTACCAGCCGGAAAATCTTAGTAAAGTGATGTGTAAAAGCCTGGTGAGCGTGGACTGGCAAGGTTATGTTTACGATTGCGATTTTAATCAGATGCTTGAGTTGCCTTTGGCAGGCGGTACCCAGGTGCATTTAAAGGATTTGCTTGAGCAAGATTTAGAAGCTGCAAAAATCAGTGTTGCTGAACATTGTTTTGGCTGCACAGCAGGGCAGGGTTCCAGCTGTGCAGGCGCATTGACTTAGCTCTAAAAGTTCTGCGCTTCGTAATATTTTCTTGCGAAGATGGTCAGTTGATAGGCGAGTGAAACATTAGGATTCGGTGTAAGGAGCTTTTTAAATCACCGGCTCGCCGCGCGCCAACTTAGGCAATTTCCCTTCTAGTCCCATTGCGCTGCGCATAACCTTGTTTTTAGCAGGCAAAATGCGCTCGGCTAGGCCTAGTCCCAAGTTACGCAAAAATTTTATTGGCAACACTTCATTGCTAAACACCCGATAAAACACATCCATCACGGTCATCATTTTTAGATTTTCGTTGCGACGCATGTTTTCATAACGCTTTAACACCGCCAAACTCGCAATATCTTCACCTTGTTTATCGGCCTCGATTAACACTTCCACCAATGCAGCGGCGTCCAGTAAACCAATATTCACGCCTTGTCCGGCGAGTGGATTAATCATGTGGGCGGCATCACCTACCAGTACTGCTCCTGGTTTGACATAGGCTTGGGCATGCTGGCGTTTCAATGGAAAGCTCGCCACGCCTAACACTGCTTTGACCTTGCCCAGGCAATCAGGGAATGCTGAGAGCAATTCTTGTTTTAATTGCTCATGGGGTAGTGCTTGTAAGCGACGCACTTCATCGGGCGAGTGGTACCAAACTAAAGAAGCGTAGTGCCCTGGTAAAGGTAAAAACGCTTGCGGCCCTGTCGGAACAAAACGCTGCCAGGTAATGTCTTGTTGTTCATAGTCCGTTTCGATGTAGATCACTAAGGCATGCTGATTATAATCCCAGCTGGTCACGCCCAATCCTACAGCCTGTCTGACTCTGGATTGCCCGCCGTCAGCAGCTACTAATACTTGAGCAGATAAAGTTCGGCTACCGTCCAGTTCAATCTCGCTGGCTCCACTAACGGCATAATTTATTTTTTTAATCGAGGCGGGGCATATTAATTCAATATTTTCAAAAGCCGATAATCGCTCCAGTAACGACAGCTGAGTGATGCGGTTTTCAACAATGTAACCTAATTCTGGATAATCAATATTGTCACTGCAAAACTCAGTATCTCCGGCCGTTTCCCAAACTCGCATGCGCCGGAAGGGGCAAAATCGTCGGTCAAGCACACCTTGCCAAGCGCCGACTATCTCAAGGATGTTTTTTGAGGCGATACTCAATGCAGAAACGCGCAAATCATGCGGCTGATCTGGCGCGAACGCTTGCGGAGGCGTGTTTTCAATGACGGCGACTTTTAACTTTGAACCGCCCAAGCCGCAAGCAACAGCCGCTCCGACCATGCCGCCGCCAACAATCACAACATCAAAATGTTCTTTCATACTCATCAGCCAAAAAAATTGAGTTCAAGACAGCGGCCAGTACAGAAATGACAGTAAACATCTATCGTGTTACCATTAATAGGTTTCACTAAAAGAATTTATTACATAGGATTTCGTAACACATCAATGCACTGGTGCGTTTAACCGCCCGACTCTAACACGCATTGGCGCAAAAAACGACCTATAAACGCCGCCTACGGCATGATTGGAAGGGGCTAATCGATGAACGTATATTCCCGCTTGGATAACAAAGAACCTATGCTTTATAACGCTGAACAATCGCAGGACAGCTGCGGCGTGGGCTTTATTACCCACAAACAGAGCAAACAAACACACGACCTGTTGCTCAAATCTCACGAAGCTTTATGCACCATTCCACATCGTGGTGGTATGAGTGCCGAAGGTATTGGTGATGGTGCTGGCGTTAACATTGATTTGTCACTAAAGTTTTTCCGCAAAGTCACTGGCAAAGCCGATCTTGAACTGGGTCAGTTTGGTGTGGCTAACTTCTTCTTCCCGGAAGATCATGATCATTTCGATTCTGCCGCCAATGAGCTGATTGAACGTCATTTCAAAGATTTCGGATTACCTATCATCCAATGGCGCAATGTGCCTGTAGATACTTCCGTTATCAATGCAGCTGCCGCCAAAGCTCAATTTCCAATCAAACAAGTTGTGTTTGGTCGACCTGAACATTTGAAAAGTGCCAGCCACAGCGAATTTGAAAGTCATATTCAAGCAGCACTCTTGGACATTGAAGTTGAAGGCTTCACCCGTCCTGAACTGACTGGTTTTTACCCGCTGTCTATGAGTTCGCGCACCCAGGTTTATAAAGGTCGCCTGAATTCATTCGAAGTAATTCCTTACTTTATCGACCTCTACGATACCGACCACGAAATCAACACGCTGTTTTTCCACACCCGCTTTTCCACCAACACCGCCCCTGCCACAATGATGGCCCAGCCATTTCGTTATATGGCACACAACGGCGAGTTGAATACCGACAAGAAAAACCGCTTGAGCGAAAATGCCATCGCTCGCCAACATAACAAGAATATCTGCTTCCCTTGCGGCCAATCTGATTCTGGACGCTTGGATCAAACGCTGACTCGCCGCATCAACGAAGATAATCTGGACATCGTTACCGCGGTATTGGCGATGATGCCACCAGCCTGGGAAAATGACACCACGCTGTCACTCGAAGTCCGTGCAATGCTGGAGTATTTCAGTCTTTATGAAGAAAAAAACGACGGCCCGGCAGCATTAATTTTCAATGACGGCATCCGTGTCGGTGCGCGTCTTGATCGTTTGGGATTACGCCCATTACGCTCAATTGAAACTCATGAATATTTGGCTGTAATGTCAGAAGCGGGACAAATCGACTTTCCGCCGCAAGACGTGTTGAAACGCGGTCGTATTGAAGCCGGCGGCATGCTGTACTTTGATCACAATACCGGCGAGGCTTACAACAGCCATCAAGTGATGGAACGGTTAGCCAAAGAAAAAGATTATCAAGCTCTGCTCGCGCAACGCAGTCTGCATCTTGTCAGTCTGCCGAAAGTTGATCCATCTGAACTTAAGTACAATCACGATTTCAATATAGATCAACAACATACCGCTTACTCGCTCAACCAGGAAAGCTTCCGGTTCCTGCTTGATCCAATGCTGGCCACCGGCATGGAAAAAGTCTCCGCGATGGGCTATGGCTTGGCGCCTAATGCCTTGTACAGCGCGGAAGGCGGCATGTCGCGCTATTTTAGCCAGCGTTTTGCTCAGGTCACCAACCCGCCGCTGGACTCTATCCGCGAAAGCGATGGTATGACATTACGTGTGGCCTTGGGCGCAAAACTCACTTTTGCAGCTGGCGACAGCAAACAATTGGTCATCGACACTCCAATTTTGCAACGCACCCAGTTGGAGCAAATTCGCAGACAGTCATCGGTTGCGACCGTTACTTTCGATATTTTGTACACGCCTGATTTTGATAATGCCGTTAACAACGAAAATGCGTTGGAAGCAGCCATACAGGCGGTATGCTTGCAAGTCGAGCAAGCAGCCAAAGATAATGTTGGTATTATCATTTTAAGCGACATCAATATCGGTAAAGATAAAGCAGCAATACCTGCCTTATTGATGATGGCTGCCGCTAATCAACATCTTGTTAAACAAGGCCTACGCTTTAACTCGTCATTGATTGCTGAAACCGGACAAGTCGCCAGTCCGCATGACGTAGCGACTTTATTAGGCTTTGGCGCATCGGCTATCTGCCCATTGACTGTACACAACCGTGTGCTGAGCCACTACCCAGCTGACCAGCACCAAAAGATTTTGTATAACTACCAAAAAGGCGCTGAAAAATCGCTGATGAAAACCATGGGCAAATTTGGCCTGTGTACGGTAGAAAGTTATATCGGCGGGGAATTTTTCGAATCCAACTACCTGGATACCGACGAACCCAGATTACGTCCTTACTTTCCAAACATTCATGCGTCAGTGGGCGGTGTGCGTTATGCCGATATTGCTGCCAGTGCTGCCGAGTGGCATCAAAAAGCCTTGGCGGTACGCGAGGAAAAAGACATTCCATTCCTAGGTTTGTTCAAGGAACGTCAGGATGGCGCCGGTCATTCCTATGGCAATACCGCCGTGCGCGAATATATCAACATGACCGATGAGGCGATACTGTACATTCCAGAACATGCTCCGGAAGCCAGTGATACCGCTTATCTTGATTTCGGCTACGACAAACGCACGCCTGAACAACTCGATAACTTTGGGATTACCCCGGCTTATCGCAGTTTCACTAAAAATCTATACCTTGAACGTGATGACAGACCTGCTGCGTTGCGTGACATTATGGACTTTCCGGCGGATGTGTCTCATGCCCAAAGCACTGAAGATTTCGACCGTATCTTAGGCAAACAAAACTTGCGTGGTAATGTTAATTATCTGATTCGTGGTTTAAGTGTTAGTCAAATAGATGTAACCACTTTCAGGATTAGCCTGACAGCAAATTCATCAAGCCAGCGCGTGGAGCAATTGGCCGCGCACTACAAAAAACGTTTTGCTGATACCAACTTCAATATTGCTATTGCGAATGATGTCATCACTCTTACTATCACTGAGTCCGACAGTTTATTGGCTAATTATTTAGCACATAGCCAACTTGCATCGGACCCCATTGCGTTGGCCGATGTTCAGCCGGCTCACGAAATTACTACAACGCTGGCCTCAGGTGCAATGAGCCATGGTGCTTTGTTGGCCGAAGCTCACGAAGCGGTTGCCCAAGGTACTAATATCGTTGGGGCTTTAAGTAATTCAGGCGAAGGCGGTGAGCATCACAGCCGCTTTAACACCTTACGCTCCAGCAAAGTCAAACAATTTGCTTCAGGCCGTTTTGGCGTTTGGGCCGGTCTTCTGGCAGACCCCACTATTCAAGAAATTGAAATTAAAATTGCTCAAGGCGCAAAGCCCGGAGAAGGCGGGCAATTGCCGGCCGCGAAAGTGTCGGTAGAAATTGCTGCATTGCGTGGCGGTACTCCTAGAGTCGAATTGGTCAGCCCGCCCCCGCATCATGACACTTATTCCATCGAAGATTTGGGTCAGCTGATCCATGATGCCAAAGCTGCACGCGTTAAAGTTGGCGTCAAATTGGTGTCTTCCGAAGGCATCGGCACGATAGCTGTCGGCGTCGCTAAAGCGGGTGCCGATGTGATTAACGTCGCCGGTAATACTGGCGGCACGGGTGCTGCCGCAGTAACTAGCTTGAAAAATAGTGGTCGCTCACCGGAAATCGGTATTGCCGAAGTGCATCAGGCCCTGGCCGTTAATGGTTTGCGCGATAAAGTTGTATTGCGTTGTAGCGGCGCGCATCAAAGCGGCACCGACGTTGTTAAATCCGCCATTCTGGGTGCGGATTCATTCGAATTCGGTACCACGGCATTAATGATGCTGCGCTGCGTGATGGCGAAAAACTGCAACATCAAATGTCCGGCTGGCTTAACGACTGCACATGAAGAGTTCAAAGGCGATCCACGTGTCTTGGCTCAATACTTCATGAACTTGGCGCACGAAGTCAGGGAAATATTGGCCTCATTGGGCTATAAAAGCTTGCGTGACATTCGTGGCAGAACTGACTTATTGCATTTAATCAATCATCCGACCATGGTCGGTCAGTTGGATCTGACTAAAATGCTGGCTCAGGTCAATGAAATTAAGATTGCCAAACCTATTTATCTGGAAGCCAATTTCAGTGTCGACAACCAAGTCATTGACCAAGTCAAAGCGGGCCTCCTGGCCGGTAAACGACAAATTGTCATTGAAGGTGACGGCTTTAAGTTGAGCAATTGTGCCAAGACTGTAGGCGGCCAAACTGCGATCGACATTGAACGCTTGCTGGCATACCAACTCAGCGAACAAGAACTGGCCAAATCGCCAATCATTTACACCAACCAGCACGGTCGCCGTTATTTGGCGCCGGACAGCGTAGTAATTCGTACCAAAGGTTCGGCCGGACAAAGTTATGCCGCGTTCCTAAACGATGGCATGAGGCTAGAACATCTGGGCACTTGTAATGACGGTGTCGGTAAATCAGCCTGCGGCGGCACCTTGGTAGTTGAATCTCCGGGGGGCGGCATCAAAACGCCCGGCAATAACGTCTTAATCGGCAACTTTGCGTTATTCGGCGCCACTGGCGGTAAAGCCTTTATCAACGGTGAAGCCGGTGACCGTTTTGCAGTTAGAAACTCAGGCGCAATGGCCGTTGTCGAAGGCGTCGGTGATTTTGCTTGTGAATACATGACCAATGGCGCGGTGTTAAACATCGGTGGATTCGGCAAAGGCTTCTGCAATGGTATGTCAGGCGGTAATGCTTACCAGTATGATCCTGAAAATCGTTTGGAAAATCTGTATGACAAAACATCTGTTGAGCTGCATAGCCTGACCGAAGACACTGATAATGCGCGCGCTCATGAGCAATTTATTTTGCATATGCTTGAGCAACACGCTGAATACGCTAACTCCAGCAAAGCCAGAAACCTAATTAACAATTGGGCTTCTGAACGCCAGCACTTCAAGTTTGCGTTGCCGCTATGGCTGTACAAAACGCAAACTGCGAAATACTTGCAGCAAGCGCTGGATCGTAAGGAAATAATCGAAGAATTGTCAGTTGAATTGGCTCGTCAACAAATCGAGCAAGTAAAACACGCTTACCAAACAGCAAAACCGTTATTTGATGGTGCTATTCCTGGAGTGGGTGAGGTAGATACCCACTTGACCTACAAACTGGTTAATAGCTATGCCGTTCTGGAAAAAGCTCAGCAAATCGCTCAAGATATGCTTAAAGTAGTACCTGAAGCTCAGCGCTCTGCCGCACATGTTGATAGAGCGGCGCGTAAGCTAATTACTGAGCGACCACGTAAAGTGCAAGAAGCGCTGGTTAAAAACACCCGTGAAGCTTATAGCAATTACAGCGATGATCACCTCGCGATACTGCTGGCTTCTAAACGCTTGAATGATTACAAAACTGCGTTAATTAATCGTTCTGTACAAAGCATTTATTCAATCGGTTCAACGGCTTGGATTATTGAACAAGACCAGATTAACAGACAAGCTCTCGTTGGCATTCCAGGCATTGAAGAATACCTGGCCGCATTGGTTGGACTGGATATTGCTCAAAGCATGATGAGTCAAAGCGTAGCTTAATTACCTTAACTACTTTCGATTAGCGCCCTGCCTGTGGATACACAGACAGGGCGCTAATCGAGAGCATAGATTTACTTAGTCACATACATGAAAACACCTCAACTTCCATTAGACGCTCCTTACAGTCAAACTCAACGTGCTTGGTTAAACGGTTTTTTTGCCGGACTGCACACGCATTTGGTGCAAAGCGCCGGTTCTGTCAATCAAACTAATGCTCGGATCATCAATATTCTTTACGGTAGTCAGACCGGCAGCGCTGAGTCTGTTGCTAATGACGCTGCAGCTGTTGCTAAGACACACGGACTAAAACCTGTGGTCAAAGGCATGGATGAAGTTGAAGTTAGCGCGCTTTCAGCAATGGACTATTTGCTGGTTATTACCAGCACTTATGGTGAAGGCGAAATGCCTGACAATGCCCAGCTACTCTGGGATGCGATTAGCGCAGACACGGCGCCCACGCTTAGCAATGTTAAATTCTCGGTGCTCGCGCTCGGCGACACCAGCTATGACTTATTCTGCCAAGCCGGCATCGATTGGGATAACAGGCTGGCTGAACTAGGCGCAACGCGTCTTTTTGATCGTGTCGATTGCGATACGGCTTTTGAAGAACCGGCCGAAACTTGGATTAAGGAAGTCATTCCGCACATGGCGGAAGGCGCAGCAGGCACCGTGATTGTCGAAACAGGCGCACCGGCTGCTGAAAAGTCGCAATACAACCGAAAAAACCCATTCCCGGCGCAACTACAAGTCAATCGCTTGTTAACTGCGCCGTCTTCATCCAAAGAAACTCGTCATTATGAAATATCCATTGCCGGATCAGGATTAAGCTACGAAGCTGGGGATGCCTTGTGTGTAGTACCTACCAATTGCCCGCAACTGGTCGATGACATCATCAAAGCTTTGGCTTGTACCGGTGATGAGGTTGAGCCAGTCAATGGCGAGCACATATCGTTGCGAGACGCTTTACGCACACATTTTGAAATTAAACTGCCCAGCAAGGAATTGTTGGAAGAAATAGCGACACGTTCAGGTGATCAGGAGCTCAATGGCTTACTAACAGCTGGCGACAAAGAAAAGTTGTCCGATTATCTATGGGGCCGCGATATTCTGGATTTGTTGCTGCAATTCCCCGCTTGCGAGTTTGCTGCCGCTGAATTTATAGCTTTACTAAAACCCTTGCAGCATCGCGCTTACTCCATTTCCTCCAGCGGCAAAATGCACCCTGACACTGTCCATTTAACTGTTGCCAGCGTTCGTTACGACAGCCACGGTCGTCAACACAAAGGCGTCTGTTCGACGTTTCTTGCCGATTTGGTCAACGCCGACACCGAAGTACGCAGCTTCTTTACCCCCAACAAGGTATTTAGAGTTCCTGAAGATAACAGCCTGCCGATGATTATGGTCGGCCCCGGCACCGGCATTGCACCGTTTCGTGCCTTTCTGCAAGAACGCCAATTTCGCAAAGCAGCAGGCAAAAACTGGTTGTTCTTTGGTGATCGTAATGCCGCAACCGATTATATATACCGTGAAGAAATCGAAGCTATGCAAGAAAGCGGCTTGCTTGCTCGTTTAGATCTGGCGTTCTCCAGAGATCAGGACGCGAAAATTTATGTTCAAGATCGTATGCTGGAAAATGGCGCAGAACTATTTGCGTGGCTGGAGCAGGGCGGTTACTTCTTCGTCTGCGGCGATGCTTACCGAATGGCCAAAGACGTCGACAAAGCGTTACATGAAGTTATTGCCACTCATGGTAAATTGTCTGAGCAACAAGCCATTGATTACGTTAATCAACTGAAAAAAGATAAGCGTTACGTTAGGGATGTTTATTGATCGCTAAGCTTTCGATTATTCGAAATTTGCAAAAACTAGCTGGTAATACAAATTACCAGCCCCCAAAATCCAATTTCAATAAATTCCTCCTTTAGATGCTTCTCGGCAACGTTTCTGTATTGCCGAGAGAATTTAAATGACAAACTCAATAGAAATTTGGTGGCTTGCTTGACCGAATACAGAGCTCAGTCGGTATATCAGACGTTTATTGATAGTGGCTCTCAAACGCTCAAGAAAATCAACTTCTAGTAAATTACATTTAATTGTCGAGGCAGTTTCAACAATCAGTCGATCGCCTTTGTCGTGCCATTTCATTGATGTTCCTTAATAAATTTATAATTTAAGTTATGACTCCTGCCAACAACGACAACGCTGTTTCGACATTTAAAGAACCACCTAAGATGCCTTCAGCATTACCGTTCATCGGACATATGCTTGAGTTTGGTAAAAATCCCTTTGAATACATGGTGAAGCTAAGAAACACACTGGGAGAAATAGGTGAATTTCGTATGTTTCATCAAAAAATGGTGTTAATGACAGGACCTGAAGCGAATGAAGCTTTTTTTAGAGCGCCTGATGATCAGTTAGATCAAAGCCAAGCTTATAAAATCATGACGCCCATTTTTGGTAAAGGCGTGGTTTTTGATGCACCACCGCATAAAAAAGACCAACAGCTTAAAATGCTCATGCCGGTATTGCGCGATAAGCCCATGCGCGGCTATGCGCAAGTGATCGTCCAGGAAGTTGAGCAAATGATTGCTGACTGGGGCGACACAGGTGAAATTGATTTGCTTGAGTTTATGAAAGAACTCACCATTTACACCTCCAGCCACTGTCTGCTGGGCGATGAATTTCGTTATGAACTCAATGAAGAATTCGCGAAAATTTATCATGACCTTGAAAAAGGTGTGAATCCACTGGCCTTTGTTTTCCCTTATTTGCCATTACCGGTATTTCGCCGTCGGGATAAAGCGCGAGCCAGATTGCAAGAGCTAGTGACTGATATTATTGCCAAACGCGCCAATAAATCAGAAAAAAGTGAAGATGCGTTTCAGTTACTCATTGAATCTAAATATGACGACGGCACCGGTTTATCTGCTCACGAAATAACCGGCATGTTAATCGGCACCATATTTGCCGGACATCACACAACTGCCGGAACTGCAGCGTGGACTTTGCTGGAATTGGCGCGTCGGCCTGAGGCTATGGTTAAGGTATTGGCTGAACTCGATACGCACTTTAGTGTCGATGGGGAAGTCACTTTTCAATCTTTACGCGAAATTCCGATACTGGAAAATGTTGTTAAAGAAGTGTTGCGTTTGCATCCGCCATTAATATTTTTAATTCGTAAAGTGATGCGGGACTTTCACTTTAAAGGTGTTACGGTTAAGGCAGGAAAATACGTCTGTGCTTCGCCGCGAGTATCGCACCGTATTGCCGAGGTTTTTCCTGATCCGGAAAAATTTGATCCTGAACGCTATTCTGAATCACGTCAGGAAGATGCCAAGCCCTTTAGTTGGATTGCTTTCGGTGGTGGCAAACATAAATGCACCGGCAATGCGTTTGCAATGCTGCAATTAAAAGCCATTTTTAGCATACTGTTGCGTCGCTATACCTTTGAATTGGTCGATGATAAAGACAAGTATCAGGATGATTTCACCCAAATGGTGGTACAACCACTATCGCCTTGCCGTGTTCGTTATATAAAACGCACGCTCATTAAAGAAGCTGCAACTGAGTCAACAACAAGTAACGCGCAAGAAAACATCCAAGCCGGTAAAAGCTTTCAAATAAAAATCGACAGGGAGCTTTGCCAGGGTCATGCGACTTGTATGACTGAAGCGCCTGAGCTTTTTAATGTAGATGAGGCGGGCAATTTAACTGTCTTGCAAGAACGTCCATCGCTCGCTTTGTTGACAAAAGCCCAGCAAGCGGAAAAATACTGCCCCACCAAAGCAATTAAAATCGAAATCAACTGAACTTACCTTAGTAAAAACAAATAATGGCTGAATATCCCAGAGCAGAACTTGAAGAAATGGTTGAACGTTGGTTACAAGCCAATCGTGACGCTGAAAAAGAAGGCAATTGGCCAAAATATTTGGGCGCGATGTATACCGAGACGGCCGAGTATCGTTGGAATATTGGCCCGAATGAGGAATTTGTCGCACGCAGCCGTAAAGAAATAGAAGAATGGGCGCTAGGTGTGCAAATGGAAGGCTTTGAGGAATGGCGTTATCCGTACCACCGGATTTTAATCGATGAAAAACAAGGTGAAGTCATAGGCTTATGGCGTCAGGTATCGCCTGCATTACGCGAAGATGGCACACATTACGAAGTAGCAGGCATCGGCGGTTCCTGGTTTCGTTATGGCGGCAACTATAAATGGGAATGGCAACGCGACTTTTTTGATTTAGGCAATGTCAAAGCCTTGTTTTTTGAATTAGCTGCCGACGGAAAGCTTGATCCAGCCGTGAAAAGGAAGATCGGTAAACTAGCCAAAGGACAGTTGCTTCCCGGTCATGAGCGTTTGCGCGCGCAGCCAAGTGTATGGAAAAAACTGAAAGGTTTTTTGGCGATGGTACGCATTGCGCTGTTTAACACATAAAATGGCTGTCACTCTTTAGCTAAAAGTTACCCTGATAAGAATCTATGCTGAATGTAAAACCGAGTTGGAAAAGCTGGCAACTCCTTACTGAAAAGGGACGGCAGATTTGGGCGTTTAAGCCCAAGTCAAATAATATCAACGAGCATTTACAAAACGTTGCTAGTGTTACCGATGAGGACATCATTCAGTTTGCTGAAGATTTTCAGTTTGATAAATCCAGCAATCCCAATTCCGGCGATAAGGTTTTTAGGCACACAGCTATTAATGCGAATTTCCAGGAATTCTCCGGGCAAAACCCTCAGGAAAGCAATACTGACCAGCAACAAGTGACGGATGCGCTTGTCAAAGGCATTAACTATTTTTCATACTTGCAAAGTGAAGACGGTCATTGGCCTGGCGATTACGGCGGCCCGTTATTTCTTTTGCCGGGGTTACTGATCGCTTCTTACCTTACGGACACTCCATTCCCAAAAGCGCATCAGGAAATGATGAAGCTTTATATATTCAATCATCAAAATAGTGATGCCGGTTGGGGCATGCATATTGAAGGCGAGTCGACTATGTTCGGCACGGTGATGCAATACGTGTCGCTGCGACTCTTGGGTGTTGATAAAAATAATGAACAACTCGCCAGCGCCAGGGCGTGGATCAAAAACAATGGCGGTGCAACCGGCATTCCTTCTTGGGGAAAGTTTTATCTAGCCATTTTAAATTGCTATGACTGGCAAGGATTTAACAGTCTTTTTCCTGAAATGTGGCTATTTCCAAAATGGTTGCCGGTACATCCGTGGCGTTATTGGTGCCATAGCCGTATGGTTTATTTACCCATGGCTTACTGCTATGCACAGCGAATAAAAGCGCCCGAAACTGCGTTGATTTTATCGTTAAGAGAAGAGCTTTTTAACGAAGATTTCGCGTCCATTGATTGGCCGAAACAACGCAATGCTCTCTGCGAAAAAGATTCTTATACCCAGCTTTCGCCGGTACTGAAGTGGATGAATTTTTTCACTAATACCTACGAAAAATTTAAATCTAATTGGCTAAGAGAAAAAGCTGTCGCCTACCTCTTAAAGTATCTGAATGCAGAAGATGCGCAAACCGATTACATCAACATCGGCCCCGTTAATAAAGCAATTAACTCTATTAGCATCTGGCACGCTTACGGCAAGGACTCCGAGCAATTTAAAAAGCATGTGGCGCGTTGGTTTGACTATTTATGGGTTGCCGAAGATGGCATGAAAATGAATGGCTACAACGGCTCGCAACTTTGGGATACCGCGTTTGCAACTCGCGCTATGCTGGAAAGTGATGTGGGCAAGCTTTTTCCGGCCACTATTGCAAAAAGCTATAAGTTTCTCGAACTGTCACAAATCAAAGCGGAACACCCAACGCACGCGGAATTTTTTCGTCATCCGATGATAGGCAGTTGGCCGTTTTCTACCGCAGAAAATGGCTGGCCGGTCGCCGATTGCACCGCAGAGGGCTTAAGCGCCACTTTAGCTATCAATCATTCAGGACTGGTTAAACCGATAATTGATGAGCAACGTATTCAACAAGCCGTTGATGTTATTCTGTCTTATCAAAATGCCGATGGCGGCTGGGCAACTTATGAATTAAGCCGCGCACCGAAATGGTTGGAAAAACTCAACCCATCAGAAGTATTTGCGGATATTATGATCGATTATTCATGGACTGAATGTACTGCAGCTTGCGTTATTTCATTGCTGGAGATTCAGGAAACTTATCCGGCCTATAAAAGTAACGAAATACATAAGGCTATAAGCTCAGGAATTGACTTTATCCTTAATCAGCAAAAACCTGATGGCTCATGGTATGGTGGCTGGGCAGTTTGTTTTACTTACGCTACCTGGTTTGGCGTTGAAGCGATCAGTAAAGCCAAGGGCAAAGGCTATTACGATGATGCAGTTTTAATGACCAGCATCAATAAAGCCTGCAGTTTTTTAGTGGATCATCAAAAAGCCGATGGCGGCTGGGGGGAAACCTTCGAATCGTGTTCAAAACTGGTCTATTCCGAAGCGGCTGACTCTCAAGTGGTTAATACCGCATGGGCATTATTGACATTAATGGCGGCCGAGTATGGCGATAATAAAGTCATTGAAATGGGGATTAATGTGTTACTAAATAAGCAAGTCGCTAGTGGCGATTGGCCACAAGAAAGAATTTCTGGTGTTTTTAATTATAACTGTATGATTACTTACGCAAATTACAGAAACATATTTCCTATCTGGGCGTTAAGTCGATACCGACAACGGTTCGCTTCGAAATGATTAATCAATCAACCCAGTTTAAAAAATCAGCAGCAAGTGGCTTAATATGAAATCAGAGTTCGATATTTGTATTATCGGCGCCGGCATGGCAGGCGCAACCATTGCTGCTTATCTCGCCCCCAAAGGCATTAAAATCGCGTTAATCGATCATTGTTTTAAAGAGAAAAAACGTATCGTCGGTGAACTGTTGCAACCAGGCGCAGTATTGTCACTCGAACAAATGGGGCTTAGCCATTTACTGGAAGGTTTTGAGGCGCAAACCGTAAAAGGCTATGCATTATTACAAGGCAATGAAAGCACAACCATCGCTTATCCTGATCCCCATTTGGGTGTGGGCCTTCATAATGGTCGGTTTTTGCAGCAAATCAGAGCTTCCGCATTGCAAAACGAATCGGTTACGAAAATACATGGCAAGGCACTGCAATTACTTGAAAATGAAAGGAATGAGATCGTTGGCGTAAGTTACCGTGACTCACTGTCGTCCCAGATAAAGTCTATTTATGCACCCTTAACCATTACCAGCGATGGATTCTTTTCAAATTTTAGAGCGGATCTGAGTAATAACGAAAAAACGGTGACGTCTTACTTTATAGGCGTCATTTTACAAAACTGTGACATGCCGTTTCCACAACACGGGCATGTGTTTTTGTCGGGACCAACGCCGTTCATTTGTTATCCGATTTCCAATAATGAAGTCAGGCTGTTAATAGATTTTCCGGGTGACCAATTACCTAGAAAGCATCTTCTACAGGCCCATTTAGAAACCAATGTCACACCTTATATTCCCGAATGTATGCGCAACAGCTATGAGCATGCCTTACAAGAAGGTGGCTTTAAGGTTATGCCCAATCATTACATGGCCGCAAAACCCATAGTAAGGAAAGGCGCAGTGATGTTAGGCGATGCGCTGAACATGCGTCATCCCTTAACCGGCGGTGGTTTAACGGCAGTATTTTCGGATATTCAAATCTTGAGTAGCCATTTATTGGCTATGCCTGATTTTAATAATACCGATTTGATTCACGAAAAAATCGAAGCGTATTATCGAGATAGACAAAGTGCTAATGCCAATTTGAATATTCTCGCCAACGCACTGTATGCCGTTATGTCGAATGATTTACTGAAAAAAGCAGTATTCAAATTTCTTCAATGTGGCGGTGCTAATGCCCAGGAATCAATTTCAATATTGGCAGGTTTAAACCGGAAACATTCTTCGTTAATCAAACAATTCTGCTTTTTAGCGTTTTTTGGCGCGTTCGATTTGGTACGTGAACAAATTTTAAATTTACCCAAGGCAATAAAGCTTCTTTGGGATGCATTTTTTATTATTAAGCCATTGATAAAAAATGAAATTAATTTATTTGCGTTTGCTAATTCTTACTTCTCGAAAATAAAATATTTTCCTCCGTTAAGTTATACCGCAAAGATTCAAAGACCCTAATTGAGGTTTTAAAATCTATCGAGTCATCAACGGTTGTCATCCGAAATTGATTCAGCGCTAGCAATATCGCCTTATACAACTGTTATTGACATTCGCGCTTACCATCAGATTGCGCTAATTCATCAATCCCCTTTTTTATGAAAATTAACCATCGCGCCGCCAAGATTGCAGAATATTTTGCCCGAAACCCTAAGAAGATTTTAGGGGTGGCTTTGTTTTTCTCGATTCTGGCTGGCTGGGCGACAGCACAACTTCCGATTCATACCTCGCGTCAGGCGCTACTGCCTCAGAATACGGCGGTGGCAAATCGCTTTAATCACTTTCTGGAAAATTTTGGCGCAGCTTCGGATTTAATGATCGTCCTAGAGGGCGCGCCACGCAATGAGTTGGAGTCATTTGCTAACAATTTGGCTGCAAAGCTCCAGGCGGAACCAGAGATAGGGCTGGCGACCTCTCGACTCGACATGGCATTTTTTTTAAACCATGCCTATTTACTGGTGCCTCTTGAAGGTTTGGACAAGCTTGCTGAAATGGCAAACCAGCCCATTCTGACGGCAGGGCTTGAAGAAAATCTACGTAAAGCGGTGACTTGGAGCAAAGATCATCCGCAGCTAGGCGGTACAGACACAGACCTGAAAACAGCTGAAGCAGGTTTGAATCTGGTCGGGTTTTTTCTGGAAGAATGGCAACGTTGGTTGTCAGATGAAACGGTTCCTACTGGTTTAGAGTGGAATCGGCTATTGGCCAACAGCGGCGCAAGCGGTATGAATGACGGTTACTTTACGTCCCGCGATGGGCGTATGTTGTTTTTATTTGTGCATCCGAAAAACGCTTCTGGGGATTTCCAGAATCTTGAGCCATTCGTCGACAAGGTTAAACAAGTATCGGCAACGTTGACTGAGCAAGTTAAAGCCTCTGGACAGGCTGCTCCTATCGTGGGACTGACCGGATTACCGGCGATTGAGTACGAGGAATTCGTCAACATCCGCAAAGATATTACCTTGGTGATATTTACCTCCGCGGGCCTCATCGCTGCATTGATTCTGCTTGTGGTGCGCAGTGTGCGCTGGGCTGTACTGATTTTTGTCCCAATGGGACTTGGGGTGCTGTGGAGTTTAGGGCTGGCGCTGGTTACTGTTGGGCATTTGACCATCATCACCGCCGCTTTTATTGCCATCTTATTTGGCTTGGGAGCGGACTACGGCATCTTTACCACTTCGCGCATTGACGAAGAACGTCGCGCCGGCAAGCCCTTGGTGGAAGCTATCGGCGCCGGTATCGGTTCGTCATTTATAGCAGTGTTAACAGCGGGAGGCGCATCGCTGTTAATTTTTAGTGCTTTGGCCACCGTGGATTTTCCCGGCTTTTCCGAACTAGGTGTCGTCGCTGCGAAAGGCGTGCTGATGATCTTAATCAGTACCTGGATGGTTCAGCCTGCGCTGTATGCTTTATTGCCGCCAAAGCTAAGAGACATCAAACCGCCTGCGTCCTCTGCCACCTTGCAGGCACAGAAAGATGAAACGGGAAAGAACGGCCGGTTTCCAATGCCGGTCGCGGTGGTTATTGTCCTGCTGGCTTTAATCTGCGCAGTCATCGGTGGAATAAAAGGTTTATCAATCCCGTTCGACTACGATGTGCTGTCTATGCTGCCTAAAGATTCTCAGGCGGCCTATTACCAGCGCCGTATGGTGGCAGAAAGTGACTACCAGTCAGAAGTCATTATTTTTACTGCCAAGGACATGGCCGAAGCTCGGCGCATCACCACCGAGGCCGGTAAGCTCAAAACCATTGCCCAGGCACAGTCATTGACCAACCTGTTTCCTGAAGATGCGGATGCCCGACTTCACAAAGCCATGAGCTTAGGCGAGTCGTTTTCCAAGGCAGGCTATGACAAACAAGTCGCAGAACTTGCTCGGGCGGGCTTATCCGTAAAATCATTCGAGTTATTGCGAGTGTTGTTAGAAAACAGCACGGCGATTATTGATGATGCCGAAGAGCAAGCATTCTCGGCTGGCCATACCACTGTGGTCGAGAGTTTGGAGCAAGTACGCGGACAACTTGCGACTATTTCCGGCAAGCTTGCTGCAGACGGCGAACAGGGCAGAGTGCGTAGCGAGAATTTTTTGCGCGCGTTACTGTTTGATGCGGATGCCGGACTCAAAATCATAGAAGGCTGGCAACAGGCCCAACCATTAAGCCCAGAGCAGTTGCCGCCAGCTTTGCGCGATCGTTTTTTTGGCGCTGACGGTAGCATTGCTATCTACGGCTTCCCGGCAAAAACCGTGTACGATCCTGACAATCTCGATGCACTAATCAATGATGTCTATAGCGTCTCGCCAGAGGCAACAGGCTTCCCAACCACGCATCAAGCATTTTCCAAGGCCGTGGTTGCAAGTTTTACCAGCGGCACACAATTAGCCTTAGTGCTTTGCCTGCTCTGGGTCATGGCGGCGACACGCAGTGTGCGCGGCTTTGCGCTCGCTGCATTACCATTATTGATAGGCGGAGGCTGGATGCTGGGGCTGATGGCTTTGGGTGGTATTCGATATAATTACGCCAACATTGTTGCCTTGCCGATGGTGATTGCGTTAGCAGTAGATTACGGCGTGTGGTTCAGCTATCGCTGGCGCGAACTGAAAGATCAAACGCCTTTGCAAGTCAGCATGGCCGCAGGCAAAGTGATCGGACTGGCCGCAGGTACCGAGCTGGCAGGTCTGGGAGCTATCACTCTGGCCAGCTATCGAGGCGTGTCCTCGTTAGGCGTGAGTATCACCATCGGGCTAGTGTGTTGTTTGGTGGCAACCCTGGTGGTGGCACCGGCCATCGGTCAATTATTAGATTCCAAGAGAAAACCATAATGCGAAAAACTTATCTGATTGTTACCAGTTTGCTGGCTTCCTTAACGGCAAACGCAGCACCAAATCCCGAAATGATTTTGGTGTGTTATCCGGGCGGGGCGGTTAATGCCAAGGACGCCAACGCGGCAATGAGCTCCATGTTACGAGTGGTCGAGCGCGTTGGTCAGTGGCCAGAAAATAGCTTTACCAGCCTCTTCACCGCTAAAGCCGATGAATGTAAAAAGCAAATAGCCGATAAACACCCCAAGTTTGCGATCACCTCGCTAGGCTTGTATTTGGAATTGCGCAGCCAGCACAACTTGGTGCCGGTCGTTCAACCCAAAATCAAAGGCCAAAGCAGTGAGCGTTACCGGGTCATGGTGCAAAAGGACAAGTATCAGAACCTGGACCAGCTGAAAGGCAAAGCGGTTGGTGGCACGGTATTGGAAGAGCCGTCTTTTATCAGCAAAATCGTGCTTGCCGGTAAATATGACCTTGCTGGCTTCAACTTAAAACCATCCCATCAGGCCATCCGTGCATTACGGTCTTTGGATAAAGGCGAATTGGACGCGGTTATTTTAAACGAGCAACAGTTCAACGGCCTGGCATCGCTCCAGATGAGCAAACCTCTTGAGGCCATCTTTACTTCCGAGCAAATTCCACTGATGGGTGTGGTCGCAAACAGCACGACTACGACTCCGGAAGAACGCCTCCGCTTTGGACAAGCCTTGGAAGGAATGTGTGCCGATAGTGAAGGCAAAAAACTATGCGATTTGTTTGGCGTAGAAGCTTTTACCACCGTCGATGCGGCGGTGTTCGAGCCGATGGTTAAATTATGGACTAACGGGAAATAAGACATTGAACAAGCTAAGACTGTTTTTCACCATTTCACTACTCGTCTTTCTGAACAGCTGCACCCTGTTTCAAAAAGACTATGTCCAGTTTGACGAAACGCTTAACTGCCCGGAACAGACCACCGCAAACTTGCTGGCTGCACAAAATCAACTCGGGTACCTGAGCAAAACCGACACCTTAGCCTGCGCATTAACTGCATTGCGCAAAACCGAAGACGTGACCTTGCGGCGCAGCGCATTCGCCAGTCGCCTGTGCTTACATTTGGCGGAACGTGAAACAGATCAGAATAAGCGCGAGAAACTTGCCGATGAGGGCGTGGGTTTTGCCGAAACCGCCCTTAAGCTGGGGGGCACTGGCGATGGCGAAGTGCATTACTACTTAGCTGCCAACTTGGGGCTTGAAGTGCGTGAACATATCACCCTGGCTATCAATAACCTTGCCCGCTTGGAAGATGAATTAAAGCAAGCGGTAGCATTAAGTCCGGACCTCGACGATAGCGGGCCGCTTCGCGTTTTAGGCATGCTTTATCTTAAAGCCCCGGCATGGCCCAACGGCATTGGCGACCGCGATAAGGCGCTGGACCTTTTGTTAAGAGCAGTCAACAATCACCCCAAACATCCGCTCAATCACCTGTTTTATGCTCAAGCACTTTGGGATGATGAGGGCAATGAAGCGACTATAAATCGGGTGAAGGCGGAATTCGCGATCGGCGAAAAGCTACTGGCGGAGGGTAATTGGGGCTATAACAAAGAGGTCTGGAAAAAGGAATTTGATGAATTTGCTAAGGAGTTTGGACAGAGTGAGTCATTAGATAAATAACTGAGTTTACTGAGGTGCACCAGAAGTCGGGCATTTACACAGTTGGGGCTGATTCATGATTTTGAAATACGCAATCGCAACGATAGTTGGGGCACTCATGGCGGTTTTTGTCTGGTTACAACCGGTGTCGGTCAGTTTTCTTAAATACCTGGTTTGGGCCTATTCAGCGTCTACAAAAACCGAAAAGGGCAGCATCGAATTTCGTGGTGCCCATATTCATTATGTTGCTTATGGTCAGGGCGAGCCGGTATTACTGTTGCATGGCGGACTAAGTAATAAACTTAGCTGGTTTGCGCAGATTCCCTGGTTGGTCACATCAGGGCGACGTGTTGTGCTGATCGACACCCGCGGCCATGGCGATTCCACGCACGGTGATGAGGAGCTTGAATATCATCTGTTTGCCGAGGACACTCTACAAGTACTGGATCGCTTGGAGATAAAACGCACCGATATTATCGGCTGGAGCGACGGCGGCATCATTGCGCTGATTTTGGGGCGAGAGGCGCCCGAACGCGTGGGCCGTATCGTTGCGATCAGTGCTAATTTTCAGCCATCGGGCTTACAATTTTCTGCCGCCGAAGCGCATGATCAGGCGCGCGCCACATTTAAAAACAAAGTCATCGCCTGGTTGCAGAACTGGTGGGCAGGGTCGGATAAAAACGATGGTCTTCTCGAAGAAAAGATCTATGCACTATGGCAGAACGCCCCCCAGCTTGAACATTCCGATTTACAGGCGATTGTTGCCCCAACCCTAGTGGTTGCCGGAGAATACGATGTGATCGATCCGGACCATACCATCGAGCTGGCAAGAAACCTGACCAACAGCAAACTTGAAATTGTCATGGGGGCGGGCCACTCCGCGCATATTAGCCATGCTGCGAAGGTCAACCCATTGATTGCCGAGTTTTTAAATATCCCGCGTCCGATTTAATCTCGCTTAAGTTATACCCATTTCACATCAAATGTTGGTGCCTTTACTACCTCTCCTGCTGGAGAGGGCTGGGGTGAGGAGATTTAAAAAACGAAATTTGAGCTACAAAAGTATAAAAACAACATCCAGTCTTCCTTGGCTCATTCACTGTATTATTGGCCTATGAAAATCAAAAAATCATTGTTACTTATCGGTCTCTTCGTGGGGGCTGCAACACTTGGATTCTGGTGGATGCCGCATATCAACCCGCCGATCCTCCAAAAAATTATTGATACCGACAACTTGGCAGGGATTACCATCGTCGAACCGCTTTGGGGCTCACAAGGCTTGGCGGTGGTGTTTGTCGATACCCAAAAATTCCCTGCACGCGAACTTGCCAAGCGTGTAGCGGTAAGCGGCTTATCTGTGGCGGTTATCGACAGCTGGCAGGTGCTTAATAATTTCAATTTTGAAACCAATCAATGCTTGGATTACCAATTTGTCGATAAATCGATAAAAGCACTGACAAAAGAGCTGCCAATATCTGCTTTGATTCCCGATTCGCTTGCAGAATACCTGCCGTTCAATGCAGCAAACCGTCTCATTGTTACCGGTATTGCCGAAGGCGCGCTGCTCCCGTTTATCAATGCGCAAGGGCAAAATAATGCCACTAATCTTTCTATCGGATTTTCGATTGAATTGCCTACCGATTTAGCCTTGTGCCCGCCGTTATCCACTCAAAATGACAACGAAAAAATTAACCTGATTTCCGATGCCGGGCTCAAAAGCAAATGGCGTTCCGTGTGGACCGATCAGCCCACCGCCGAAACGGGCGTTTTTATTAAAAGTTTAGGCACCGTCGATACCCGAATTGCGGCTTACGATACCCCGCTTGATACGTTATTGCTTAATGAACTTAATGCCGCTGTTGGTCACTCGGGAGACTCTTCGGCACCGATGCCGGTGGTGGAAGTGCCGGTAGCCAAACACAGCGATACCGTTACGCTATTTTATTCCGGTGACGGCGGCTGGCGGGATCTGGATAGAACCATTGCCGGAGAAATGGCCGCGTTGAATTATCCCGTGGTGGGTGTCGACGTATTGCGTTACTTCTGGGAACACAAAACGCCCGAGCAAGCCGCCACTGACCTAACCGCAACGATGGCTTATTACCGCAAAAACTGGGGCGTAAAATCGTTTGTACTGGCGGGTTATTCCTTCGGTGCCGACATTTTGCCTGCAATCTACAACCGTTTGCCGCAACAGGATAAAGACAGCGTGCCGTTGTTGGCACTAATAGCGCTGGCTAATCATGCCGATTTTGAAATCCATGTCTCCGGCTGGCTGGGACAAAGCGGCGCCGAGCTGCCATTGGCGCCGGAGCTGGCACAAATACCCAAAAACAAGATTTTGTGCATTTACGGTAAAGAGGAAGTTGCCGAAACTGCTTGTACCAGTCTGCTGAATACCGAAGCCAATATTCTGGAATTGCCGGGTGGACATCATTTTGATGAAGATTATCCGAAGTTAACTAGGCAAATTTTGGATGTGTATCAGCAGCATGGGATTAATTAATGAATCCATGCATCGTTCCCACGCTTCGGCGTGGTAACGCCTGTTGTACCGCTTCAGCGCTACGGGACGCAGAGAGTCCGCTGCTGCATTCTCTCGCTGGATCGTGATAACGATATAGTACAGAACTCACCCAATTAACAACTAGCCCATGACCCGCGAAACCCTTAGCCGAATTGGCCAAAAAATCATTCGATTATTGCCAGTCGTTTTGCTTGTCTGTGCGCTGGTTATTGTTCATAACCAACTTAAGATTCATGACTTAAGCGACATTCTGACATCGTTGCAAAGTATGCCGATGTGGGCGATAGGCGCGGCGTTTGTATTGATGGTGATCAACTATCTGGTGTTAGCTGCCTATGACTGGCTGGCATTGCGCTTCACCGGTCATACACAGATTCCGTTGCCGAAGATGATTGCAGCAGCGTTGTTAAGTTATGCGATCAGCAACAACACCGGTCATGCCTGGGCGGCAGGCGGTTCGATACGTTACCGGTTTTATTCAAAATGGGGTGTGCCGGGCTGGGATATTTTAAAAATTTCCCTGTTCCAAACCGTTACTTACTTATTGGGTGCGCTGACTTTAGGGTTGGTTGGCAGTTTGTTATTGCCGCTGTATTTGGCAAATACAGCGCAGGAGCCACCAACTATCCATTGGGTCAGTTTGGTGTGTGCCGCGGCCTTATTGGTTTATTGGGTTGCTGTTTTTTGTTGGCGCAAACCGCTACAAATAAAAGGCTTCGAGTTATATCTGCCAACGCCAAGCATGGCCTTCTGGCAAACGCTGGTTGCCAGTGTCGATGTCGTCCTGTCTTCTTTAGTGCTGTGGGTATTTCTGGCCGGCAAAGTTGATATAGATTTTGGCGCTTTCGTCGTGGTGTTTGTGGTGGCTCAGGTCATGGGCGTAATCAGTCAAGTGCCGGGCGGTATCGGCGTATTTGAAAGCGCTTTTTTATGGTTGATGGCAGATATTGACGCCACTGATCAGCATTTACTGTTGATCGGCGCGTTGCTGTTGTACCGGGTTATTTATTATTTCGTGCCGTTGCTTTTGGCTGGTTTAGGGCTGTTAAGTTACGAAATAGTCAGTCGCCGGGAAATTATCGCCGAAAGCACGGCAGCGTTGCGTGGTGTGTTATCGGCTATCGTGCCCCAGCTTTATTCACTGTTACTGTTGCTGGCAGGCGGCGTGCTGTTGGTTTCAGGTGCTATTCCTTCCCATGCCGACATGTTGGATTGGAGCGATTTAGTGCCTTTGCCAGTAGTTGAGTTTTCGCATTTGACCGGCAGTCTGACCGGTCTGCTATTGCTGTTTCTGGCCCGAGGCATACGGTTGAGGATCGATGCTGCCTGGTACGGCAGTCTAGCTTTGCTGGGATTGGGCATTGCCACTTCTTTGCTTAAAGGTTTCGACTGGCATGAGGCGTTGGTGTTGTCGGTGATACTGCTGTTGATGCTGCCAACCCGCAATTATTTCCAAAGGCATTCGTCATTAATGCGGATGTCTTTTTCTAAATCCTGGTTACTCGCCATTGCCTTACTATTGGCGGGTTCTATTTGGTTAGGGTTTTTCGCCTATCGGGATGTCGAATACTCGCATGATTTGTGGTGGCAGTTTTCTTATGACAACAATGCGCCCCGATTTTTACGGGCGATGTTGTTAGTGAGCGTAGTCGCTGTGGCTTTTGGCTTGTCACGCTTACTGGCTGTCGCGCCATCGCAAACGCCGCTGAAACCAACGGCTGCGGAATTGACAGAAGCTCGGCAAATAGTGCTGAAGAGCCCTGAAACCCATGGCTTTTTGGCCTTGCTCGGTGACAAAACGCTGTTTTGGAATGCCGAACGCAATGCCTTCATCATGTTCGAAGCCACCGCTAAATTTTGGATTGCCATGGGTGATCCCATCGGTGAACAAGCTGCTTTTGATGAACTGCTCTATCAATTTCTCGAACAAGCCGATCGCAATGGCGCCAAAGCGGTGTTTTATGAGGCCAGCGCAGACTTGCTGCCGGCTTATCTTGACCTTGGCTTATCGTTATTCAAATTAGGCGAAGAAGCGCGCGTGGATTTATCCGCCTTCAGCCTGCAAGGTAAAAAGCATGATGCCCAACGCAGCGCGCGTAACCGGTTTGGAAAACTTAATTATCAGTTCGAAATTTTGACCGGCCCCGACGTTGAAGCTGCGCTATCAGCGTTGCGGCAAATTTCCGATGCCTGGTTAACCAGCAAAAACACCCGTGAAAAAGGCTTCTCGCTAGGATTCTTTGCAGAAGACTACATTAGTCGCACTGATGTCGCGGTGATAAAAGACGAGACCGGACACATCCAAGCCTTTGCCAACATCTGGAAAACCGATGCCAAGGAGGAATTATCGATCGACTTGATGCGTTACCATCCAGACAGTCCAAAAGGCATTATGGATTTTTTATTTTCCGAGCTGATGCTATGGGGCCAAGTCCAACATTACCAGTGGTTTTCGCTTGGGATGGCGCCTCTGGCCGGTTTAGAACAGCGGCCTTTATCACCGTTGTGGCATAAAATAGGCGCAACCATTTTTAAAATGGGCGATCAGTTTTATAACTTTGAAGGCTTGTACCAATACAAAGCCAAGTTTGAACCCGATTGGCAACCGCGCTATTTGGCGGCACCTGCTGGAATGTCGGTACCTTATATTTTGATGCTTATCGCCCGGTTGATTTCCGGAGGCTGGCAGGGGATTTTTAGCAAGTAACGATTCATTCGGTAAACAATTAGTTATTCCATTTACGAGGTTAATGATCCATGAGTCAAGCGAACGACAATGTAGCTGTAGCTAAAAGCCTGTTTAACGGCGACTGGGAACAATTGACACCTCATGAGCGTGAGGTTATCGAAGATGTACTATCCAGAATCACCGGGCCGCGAGATGTTAACAAGGAGTTTACTAAACGTAGTACTTTTGGTGAACGCGCCTCAGATACTATTGCAGCCTTTGGCGGTTCCTGGACATTTATCCTGATATTTTTTGCCGCACTGGTTTTTTGGACCGTGGTCAACACTGAAATACTCGGCCCGCTCCATGAAGCGTTTGATCCTTATCCGTATATATTTCTCAATCTGATGTTATCCATGCTGGCTGCAATTCAGGCACCGATTATTATGATGTCGCAAAATCGGCAAAGCGCTAAAGATCGTCTTGATGCTGAAATTGACCACAGTGTTAATGTGCGTGCTGAACTTACACTTAGAGAACTCAGTGAACGCCTACACAAAATTGAAAAGATGCTGGCTGTAAATGCTCCTGAAGAGGTACAGCAACAAAAGGATCAACACTGAGTAAATAGGCAGGCCGCTTTTATTTACCTGAACTTGCGAACATAGAAAGCTAAATCAAACGATTTCAAAAGAAAAAATCACCGCAATCAGTGTCATCGACACCAAGCCCACTATAAAAATCACTTCCGCCCACCGTTCCAAGCTGGCGGTGGAGCGTTCTAAACGTATCGATAAAAATGACAGCAGGGCGCTGACGGTAAATAGCACGCTATCGATAGCCAGTGCTTTATCAATCAGGTAACTCACCAAATCTGAAGGTTGGCTTTTAACGATACTGATTACCATGATACATACGCCCACCATCGTCGCGGAGTTTGGGAGAATGTGATGAGAGAGGTCATTGGAATGATTACTTTTCATAGCATTACTTATTGATTTTCTGCACCATGATTTTTAACTGTTCAAGCAATTCATCACCTAATGCTTGAAATTCACCTAGTTTTGTCAGTGCTTCTGAATTGTGGTCTTGAACTTGAAGATTCATTAGTTCGTCGGCGATAAGATGCAGTTGCCGGTGTAAAGATTCAATAGTCTGAAAAGCAGGTAATTCGGCATGTCGTAGTCTGTTGTCGCTGCTTTCCAGCCAGGCCATGAAGCGACATGCGTGGTGATCAAACAATTGCGGGAGCTCTCGTTCGCCGGTTACGTAGGCTGCTATGGCGGCGATCCAGGCGCGGTGTTCGACACTGGCAAACAACAACGGTATATCGTTGCGGTTTACTGACGGTAGATCTATCCAGGCGGGGTCTGGACGCCAGTTTGCCGTCCAGTGTGGTAGCTGGTCAGCCGGCATGGGTCTGGCAATGCCGTAGCCTTGGGCCAAGGCGCAGCCGAGTTGTAACAGCAGTTCACCATGTGCCAAGGTTTCTACCCCTTCGGCAATCACGTCGCGGCGGAAAGCCGTTGCCAAGCCAAGCACACCTTCGACGATAGCCAGGTCATCTGGGTCGTCGAGCATGTCACGCACGAAGCTTTGGTCGATTTTGAGCAGTGTTACCGGTAAGTGTTTCAGGTAAGTCAACGACGAATAACCGGTGCCGAAATCATCCAGAGCGAACTTAACGCCGATTTCCCGACAGTCATGAATAATTTGAGAGACTTTGCCCATATCTTCCAAGGCGCTGGTTTCCAGCACTTCTAGCTCAAGACTGCTGGGCATGATGTCAGGATGCGCCGCTAGAATGGTTCGCAAGCATTCAACAAAATCCGATTGCTGTAATTGGCGGGCGCTAATATTGACGCTGACCGGGATATTTAAACCTTCGGCATGCCAGATTTCCATTTGCGTCAGTGCGGTGTCGATGACCCATTCGCCAAGTTCAACGGCCAGCGGATGGTCTTCGATGACCGGTAGAAAGACTATTGGTGGTAACAGGCCTCTTTTCGGGTGCTGCCAGCGGATGAGTGCCTCTGCGCCGATCACGGTGCCGGTGCGCATGTTCACCTTGGGTTGGTAATACAGCACGAATTCGCGCTTAGTCAGGGCATCGCGAATGTGCCCCAGACTTTCATGATGACCACGGATGCTGCTATCTTGCACAGCATCAAAGACGTGGTAACGATTTTTACCTGCCTGTTTAGCGACGTACATGGCTTGATCAGCCTGGCGCAGTAATTGATCGGCATCAATATCCTCGTGCTGCGGATAGAAGGTAACACCGAGACTGGCTGAGACTTGTAAGGTAAGGTCGCCGACATATACAGGTTCAGCGGCAGCGGCAAGCAGGCGGAGTAGAACCGGTACGCTAGCTTCGATGTCCGGTAGATTTAGTAAGACGGCGACGAATTCGTCGCCACCCAAACGGGCGAGAGTGTCGCCTTCACGTAAGGCATGTTTCATGTTGGCGGTGGCGGCGATGAGTAACTGGTCGCCGGCTTCATGCCCATAGTTGTCGTTAATTGCCTTAAAACCATCAAGGTCTAGATAGGCCACCGCTAGTGGTTGTGAATGTCGCTGTGCCTGAGCCATGCTTTGATGCAACCGGTCCGCCAATAACACACGATTAGGCAAGCTGGTTAGCGCATCGTAGTGGGCGATGTGTTCCAATTCCTTTTCATGTTCTTTCAGGGTGGTGATGTCTGAAAATAATGCCACGTAGTGACGCGTGTTGCCGTGATTGTCGGTAACGGCGCTGATGGTTTGCATGGCGGCATAGACTTCGCCATTTTTGCGACGGTTCCAGACTTCGCCGTACCAATGATCTTTCTTGATCAGGTCATGCCATAAAGAAAAATAGAACTCTTTGTTATGGTGTCCGGAACTTAACAGATTTGGGTTTTGACCAACAACTTCTTTGCTTAGATAACCGGTAATGCGACAGAAAGCGTTATTGACATCAATGATAGTGCCGTCGGGTGCAGTGATCATGATGCCTTCACGAGCATGGGTGAACACACTGGCTGCCAGGTGGAGTTTTTCTTCCGCCTCTTTACGCTCGGTAATATCGCGGGTGACACCGACAAAATGAGTTAATTGGCCTTGCTCATCGTGTGTAGGTGAGATCGTCAAGTCGTTCCAGAAGCTGCTGCCGTCTTTACGATAGTTAAGAATTTCTGCAGAAAATTCGTGGCCTTGTTCAAGGGCTATGCGTAATTCTTCCAAGGTCTGTAGGTCAGTCGCCGGGCCCTGCATGAAACGACAATTTTTCCCCATGATGTCTGCTTTACTGTAGCCGGTGATCGACAAAAAAGCATCATTGACCCAAAGGATGTTTTGGTCCGGCGTGGTGATGAGTACGCCTTGGGATACTGATTTTAGGGCCAGATCGGTTGTGCGCAGCTTATTTTCCGAGTGTTTACGGTCAATGGCGATACTGGCTAAACGGGCGGTCTGTTCAATAATAAAAATATCGTCTTCCGAAGGTGGGCGAGCATCTCGATGATAAATGGCAAAGGTACCAAGCACATTACCGGCAGCCGAGAGAATAGGTTGGGACCAACAGGCGCTTAATCCAGCGCGCGTTGCCAGTTCTTTGTAAGGCGCCCAATAAGGGTGTGAGGAAATATCCTCAACTATAACGCGCTGACCGGTAAATGCAGCCGTGCCGCAGGAACCGACGCCCGGTCCAATTTCCACACCGTTGATAGCAGCAGTATAAAACTCAGGTAGGCTGGGTGAGGCACCATTCTTGAGATGTTTGTTTTCGCTATCCAGCAATAAAATACTGCACAGCATCTCGGGATTTAATTGTTCCACACCCAGCACAATGGCTTCAAGAATTCGCGAAAGCGAAGTATTGCCTGTTAACAGCTCTAAAGTTCGGCTACGAAAATGTTCATACTTTTCGGTTTTTTTAGTTTCAGTAATATCGGTGGAAATACCGCACAGCGCATAGATTTCGCCCGCCCCATTGCGCAGCGGCAGTTTGATCGATAGATAAGTTGATGTGTGATTGTCATGGGTATTTCTATTCGTCTCTTCTGTTCTTAGTGTTAATCCATCTTCCAATACCAATCGGTCGTTAATGTGTAACTGCGCTGCCGTTTTAGTGTCAAGGAATCGTTCATCACGTTGTCCAACGATTTCGTCCATTGAGGCTGCGAATAATTTGCGTACCTGACGATTGGCGTAGAGATAGCGGCCTTGTAGGTCTTTAAGGTAAATGCAGGCTTCGACGTTTTCTAAAATATCCGATAGTTTTTGTTCACTTTCTTGCAATTGTTGGGTTTGTTGCTGCACCTTTTGTTGTTCGGTCCACAGTTTTCGGTTGGTAACCCATAACCGAAAAATCAGTAGCAAAATAAAACCAACAACAAACAGGCTGCCAATAATTTGCCATTGATACCGTGCCGAAACATCTTGTAGCGTAAATTGCGGCGCGGCTTGGTAAGGCGGTAAGCGTAGTTGTCTGAGTAAATCTTCTACTGGTGTGTAATCGGCAGGGACTATAAAACCATGTATACCAATGGCTTGCGTAGCTATTGGGTTTTCTTCAAGCAGAAAAAGAGACGCGGCGAGATGGCGAGTCAGGTTTTCATCAACATGCGGTAACGATGCAAACGGCCATTCCGGGTATAGCCGGGTAGACACTTGCATTGGGAAGTTCGGTGAATTTTGTCGATTGAGAATATTAATTTGGGTGATGTCCAGCTTACCTTCGTTAACTAGGTCTTCTAACACACCGCTGCGCACAAATCCGACATCGGCATGACCGGCCAGCACGGCGTCAACAACATTATCATGGGGCATGCCGGTGTTAAGTAGTTTGATGTCTTGCGGCAGATGAATATCAGCAAGGCTGAGTTCATAAGCCTGCGCCATATAACCCCCCATGGATTCGGTATCCGTGACGGCAACTGTTTTATGTTTGACGTCTTGCAGCGTGTTGAGGGTGGCTGTGCCTGCCCGAGTAAATATAACGCCGCCGAAGACTGAAATGGCCGGCTCCGTTTGACTAATGGCCAGGGTGGCAAGTGGTGAAGACAAACCATGACGTCTTGCCAATAATATGTAATGTCCGGGATTAGTTAAGACAAAATCCAATTGTTTATTGGCGACGGCTAATTCCAATTCGGATAAGGTGAATGCCTCGACGACAAAATCACGTTCCGGTATGGCCTGTTTTAAAGCCACTGCCAGCGGTTGCCACTGCGTCAGGGTTTGCGGTTTAGGACGAAATGCAAGTATGCCAATGTGTACTGGTTCGGCAGCGTAGGCAGGCGTTATGGAAATTGCTGTGCTTGCCAGACAAGCTATCAGCATCATCAAGTTGATGGGTCGAGACATACTGTTCAAAATTTCTTTACAATTGGGTTTTTGAAATATCCTGGCACTTATATCTATGTCAGGACAGGGCGTCATGCGGAGATATAGTTTGTGGGAACGGGCGAGCTGCGAACTATATCAAGCATTCGCGGGCATGGCCCGAACCTACAAATTTTGGTTTTAACTGAGTGGCAGTGAAGCGAGGCTAAGCTGTTGCGGGTAAGTCTAGCAGTTATTTAGATTCCCAACCTCCACCCAAGGTTTTATAAAGTGATACTAATGCAGTTGCTGATGCCGTTTCGCTGGCGGCAAGTTGATTTTGGTCTTGTCGTAATCGTAGTTCCGCATCTAGCACGGTAAGAAAATCAGATACACCTTCAGAGAATCGTAAATGCGCCAATGCGTGGGCTTTTTCGCTGGCTTTTGCAGCGTCGCGCAGTATTTCATAGCGAGCACGTTCCTGATTGTAATTAACCAGCGCGTTTTCGGTTTCTTCCAAAGCATTTAATACGGTTTGTTGGTATTGCGCCAAACTGGCTTCGGCACGGGCATCGGCGGCTTTAATGCGCGCATAAACACGACCTAAATCCAGTGCGGCCCAACTGATTTTTGGACCGACTGAAAAAGTTTCTCCACCTGGGGCGACCAGGCCTGACAGTGTGCTGGCTTCAAGTGACAATGTGCCGACGAACGTCACTCTTGGAAACAGATCAGCGGTGGCGACACCAATACGTGCGGTCGATGCAGCCAAGGTTTTTTCGGCTATACGAATGTCCGGGCGTCGGCGTAACAAATCCGCCGGATTACCTACTGGAATAATCTCAGGCATTTTTGGCAGTGCTTTAGGTTGCGACAGGCTTGTAGTAAGAGCACCAGGTACTTGTCCGGTGAGTACGCTGATTCTATGGATGGCTTGGCTAATGGCGTTTTGTATGGGGGGAATGATAGCGCGAGTGCTGTTAAGTTGAGCCAAAGCGCGAGAGGTATCAAATTCGGTGCCGCGGCCGTTATCGAGTTTAACTTGGGTGATGTCGAGGGTTTGCGTTTGGTTGTCGACGTTCTGTTGAGCAACGACCAATTGGTTCTGCAATCCTCTGACTAGAAAATAATTGCGGGCAACTTCGGAGATTAAGCTGACGGTAAGATCGCGTAAGCTGGCTTCTTGCGCATCGACTTCATCGCTGCTGGCTTCGACATTACGACGCACCCGGCCGAACAAATCAATTTCCCAAAAGGCGTCGAAACCGGTGTTATACAGTTTCAGCTCGCGCGGCACGAATGTTCGATTATTCAGTGAGCCAAGGCTGCGTTTTTGTTCGGTGTAGTTGGCATGCGAAGTGACGGTCGGCAGCAGATTTAAGCCCGCATCAAGATAAAGCGCGCGCGCTTCAAGGAGGTTGGCTTCAGCCGTCTTTAAGTCATAGTTATGGGCGATGGCCTGATCAACCAATCCGATTAATTGGCTGTCATTGAATAATTTCCACCAAGTGACTTCAATATTTTTTGCCGAAAAATTTGCTTGGGCGGCAGAAGAAAATGCTTCGGGAGTCGGTGTTTCCGGCGTTTTAAAGTCGGGGCCAACGCTACAGGCGCTGAGACATTGCGCCAATAGGCTTATTGTCAAAATCCGGCGTGGTGTTTTAGTAATACACATTTGTTAAGTCCAAATTTGGATAAGTTAGGCTCTGCAATCATCTAGGAGTGGGCCATGCCCGCGTATTTAAATAATCGCGGGCATGGGCCCGCTCTTACGAGAATAAGCATTCAATATTTATGAAGAGCGCTTTTGTCGACGTTGTGCCAGGCCTTGCACGGCAACATAAAATACCGGTGTCAACAATAGCCCAAACAAGGTCACGCCAATCATGCCGCTAAATACGGCAGTACCCAGAATACGTCGTGTTTCTGCGCCTGCACCGTCAGCAATTACTAATGGAAATACCCCCATGATGAAGGCAAATGACGTCATCAAAATGGGTCTTAGTCGGGTTTTGGCAGCATCCACGGCGGCATCGAATCGATCAAGTCCCGCTTCTTGGCGGCGCTTGGCGAATTCGACGATGAGGATGGCGTTTTTACTGGCCAAACCCACCAACACGATAAAGCCAATCTGCGTGAAGATGTTGTTATCCATGTTGCTGAGCCAGACGCCAGTCATCGAAGACAAGATGCACATCGGCACAATTAAGATAACTGCCAATGGCAACGACCAGCTCTCGTATTGGGCGGCCAGCGCCAAAAATACAAAAATTACGCTCAATGGAAAAACCAGAAAGGCAACGTTGCCGGCTAAGACCTGTTGCAGTGTCAGTTCGGTCCATTCAAAGTCAAATCCTGGCGGGAGTTCAGATTTCATCAGATTACTCATCTCGCTAATGGCTTGACCGGAACTGATGCCGGGCAGGGTGCTGCCATTGATTTCTGCCGCCGGGTACATGTTGTAGCGGGTAATTTTGTCCGGGCCGGTGATTTCTTTAACATCAATAATCGAGCCCAGAGGCACCATATTGCCCTGAGTATTTTTGGTTTTTAATTTGGCGATGTCCTCAGGATGCATGCGAAATTGTGAATCGGCCTGGGCGACTACGGAATAGGTCCGGCCGAAGATATTAAAATCATTCACATACAGCGAACCCAGGTAGATCTGTAAAGTATCGAACACGTCTTTTAGCGGCACATTCATAGATTTAGCGCGAATGCGATCCACATCGGCAAATAACTGCGGCACGTCGGCACGAAAAGTGGAAAACAAACCGACTAATCCGGGTTGTTGATTACCTTTGGCAACAAGGTCAGCGTTTACACGCTGGAGTTCTTCGATACCGGCATTGGAGCGATCTTGAATTTGTAATTTAAAACCACCGACTGAGCTCATGCCGCGAACCGGCGGCGGCGCGAATACGCCGATGCGAGCATCCGGAATACTGCCAAGGCGTTGCTGCAGTTTTTTGACGATTTCATCGGCATACAGTTCCGGATGGCCTTTACGGACGGCAAAATCATCCAGGCGCGCAAACATGGTTGCTACGTTAGATTGGTTGGCACCGGTTAATAGCGACCAACCCGCATAGGCGTTGACGTTTTTAACGCCGTCAGTATCGAGAACGATACGAGTGGCCTCTTGGACTAAGTCCTTGCTACGCGCCAGTGATGCAGCATCCGGCAACTGCGCATACAAAATCAGGTAGCCTTGATCTTGCTGCGGAATGAAGCCGGTCGGTACTTTTTCAAAGGCCAACAGGTTCAAGCCATTGAGTCCGAGATAAACGACTAAAACTATTGCGACCACGCGGATTAATCTTCCGACCAGACGCGCATAGCCGTTACTGAAACGCTCGAAAAATCGGTTAAAGCGTACAAAAAACCAACCCAACAGGCGGTCAAAGCCACGAGTAAACCAGTCTTTTTTGCCATGATGCGCACCATCCAACAGCAGCGCGCACAGGGCAGGGCTTAAGGTTAATGAATTGAAAGTTGAGATCAGCGTCGACACGGTAATCGTCAATGCAAACTGTTTGTAAAAGGCGCCGGATACGCCGGTAATAAAAATGGTCGGGACAAATACCGCCAGCAATACCAAGGCTGTAGCGATAATTGGGCCGACGACTTCGCTCATCCCTTTCCGAGTGGCGTCACGCGCCGATAGGCCTAAACCAATATGGCGCTCGACGTTTTCCACGACAACGATGGCATCGTCGACAACAATCCCGATGGCTAATACCAGACCGAATAACGACAAGGTATTTAGCGATAAACCAAAAGCGGCCATGACTGCGAAGGTGCCGATCAGAGACACCGGGACTGCCAGCAAAGGAATAACCGCGGCGCGCCAGTTTTGCAGGAAAATCACAATCACCAGTACGACCAACAAAATGGCTTCGAACAAGGTCATTACTACCGCATCGATCGATTGCTGGATGAAAACCACGGTGTCGTAAACCAGCAAGTAATCGAGGCCTTCAGGAAAGCTAGGCTTTAACTTTTCCATCGCCTCGACAACGGCTTTTTTGGTCTCTAAGGCATTGGAGCCGGGCAACTGGAAGACGGCAAGCCCCACCGTTTGCTGGCCATCCAAAAACAGTCCTGAGTTGTAATCTTTCGCGCCAAGTTCGATACGGGCAACATCTTTAAGGCGCGTGATTTGTCCGTTGCTACCTTGTTTGATGACGATTTCAGCAAATTGTTCGGGTTGCGTCAGTCGGCCTAAGGTGCTGACGGTGTATTGGAAATCAGCATTATTCTGGGAGGGTTGTTGACCTACGACGCCTGCGGCAACTTGGATGTTTTGTTCTCGGATGGCGCTAATGACTTCGCCGGCAGTCAGGTTGCGAGAGGCAATTTTTTCAGGATTCAGCCACAAACGCATACTGTAATCTCTGGCGCCAAACACCAGAATATCGCCGACACCGGGCAATCTAGCCAGAGTGTCCTTAAGTTGTAACAGCGCGTAATTGCTTAAATACACACTATCAAAGCGTTTGTCCGGGGAGATGATGTTGACCACCAAACTCAAATCCGGACTACGTTTTTTAACGCTAATGCCTTGTCGACGCACTTCTTCAGGCAACTTGGCTTCGGCAAGCGCCACGCGGTTTTGGACTAATACCTGTGCTTTGTCGAGATTAGTGCCGGGCTTAAAAGTCAGCGTCAGCGACATGCTGCCGCTGTTGGTAGAATCGGAAGACATATACAGCATGTCTTCAACGCCGTTAACTTCCTGCTCGATGGGCGTGGCGACGGTTTCCGCAACTACTTTGGCACTGGCGCCGGGATAAACAGTGGTGACCTGGACTGTAGGCGGTGCAATCTCAGGGTATTGCGCGATAGGCAGTTGAGTTAGCGCGATGCCGCCGAGCAGTACGATGACGATGGACAATACCGATGCGAAGATCGGGCGGTCGATAAAAAAATGCGATAAACGATCCATGCTCTACTTCTCTTGCTCGTTATCAACATTAGCGATGCGCTCAGGGTCAATCTTGCTATCAGGTCTAAGCTTTTGCAGACCTTCTATGACTAGCCACTCGTCTGCTTGTAATCCTTCTTTAATGACTCTGGACTCTTCAATGTGAGCACCCAAAATCACTTTGCGTTTTTGCACTTGATTATCCTTATTGACTACCCATACAAAACGTTGATCTTGATCTGTGCCAATAGCCCGTTCAGGAACCAGTAGACCTGAATATGGAGTATTGCCACGTACTCTGATACGAGCAAAGAAACCAGGGCTTAGCATGCCATTGGGATTTGAAAATACCGCGCGCAAGGTGATGGTGCCGGTTGCAAGGTCTTCGCGGGGTGCAACATAGTCGATCTGGCCTTGATGGGGAAAATTATCTTCATCAGCCAACGCGAGTTGTACCGGCGTACCTTTAAGGTCATCGTGGTGGTGGAGCTGTTGTGCTTGTCGTCGATACTTTAATACCGAGCGTTCATCGGCGGCCAGATAAACGTAAACCGGGTCGGTGGAAACGACAGTCGTTAACAGCGTGGCATCAGAGCCTGCGCCGTTAATCAGGTTGCCGGCAGTAATCAATTCTTGGCTGGCTTTGCCATCAATTGGTGAACGAATTTCGGTAAATTCGATATTAAGGCGAGCGGTATCGACACTGGCTTCTGCTGATTTAACCGCGGCTAAGACTTCTTGATAACCTTTGCTGCGGGCATCATGTTCTTCAGCGGAAATTGCTTTGGCTTGAAACAAATGATCTGCTCGATCCAAATCATTTTTTGCCAAATCGCGCCGGGATTTAGCTCGGTCTAGTTCTGCTTTGGCATAGTTTAATTGCGCTTGATAAGGTTTAGGATCAATTAAAAATAGGATTTCACCTTTTTTAACCTTATCACCCGCTTTGAAATTAACTTTATCGAGATAACCGCTGACTCGGGCGCGAATATCTACCGAGTTAACAGCTTCAATATGGCCGGTAAATTCATCCCACTCAATGACTTCTTGCGCTTTGGGTTGAGCAATTTTTACTTTGGGCGGTGGTCCCACTGCTTGGGTTGGATCGGTCGTACTGTTGCATCCGGTTAGCAGCAGTTGTGCTGCCAATGTCAGGATGCCCAGCAGGATGCCTTGCTTAGCAATGGCAGGTACGACAGTTTTTTGTTCCATTTCGTGAGCGTCCTAAAAATATAAAAATAAAATGGTAATTCATATTACCATTTAGTCTAGGGTATCATCTTTACTCAAGTCAATTCATTTTCCGAGCACTACACCATGATCAAATGCGGGCGGCCCAGTAAAGGTAAAGAGCAGCTAAGTCGGGATCGGTTACTCGATGCTGCGTTGCAGCTTTTTCTCGAACACGGTTACGGCGACCTGAGTATGGAAACTATTGCCCGAGATGCGCACGTGTCGCTGCGAACAATTTATAACGAGTTTGGCGGTAAGGCAGGTTTGTTTGGAGCGCTGATAAGGCGTTGCAGTGATCAATTTATCGGCAGTCTGTCTGACGATTTTCCATTGGAGGAAGCGCTGGTTGTGTTCGGGCGGCAATTTTTGTATCGGATTACTCGTCCGGATGTGTTGAGAATGCGGGCGATACTCATCGGCGAATCGCCGCGTTTTCCTGATTTGGCTACTCAATTTTACGAACAAGGGCCTAGACGCACGCTCGATCATCTCAGCCAATTTTTTAGTCGTCAGCAACAAGCTGGGCGTATTGTGGTTATCGATCCTGATTTTCTTGCTGACCAATTTATTAGTGCATTGCGCGGCGAACGTATTCAAAGATTACAGCTCGGTTTAGAGCCGACACCCGATGAAGCTGAAGTCGATGTTTGGGTGCGTCAAACCATCGGCTTGTTTTTACAAGGCTGCATTTTGCCTGGAACAGATCGCAACTAGCTTAATGTTAGGAAGAGTTTTGGCAGCTTGGTGGTTTTTACGCAGGCGATTATCGGGGTAACGTTTTGATGCGTCCTTGACCGGATGCAAGTCAGCTATAGAATGAATGCATTTCCACAAATACGTCTACGGTCATGTTTATAAATACCCTGCCTATTATTTTTGCGTTTACTCATTTATTTAATCAGCTTGAAATAGGTATTTTTTTGACGTCGATTTTTTTGCTGGTCTACTACAACACTCCGGCAGTAGAAAAATATTGGATCCAACCTCAGTATAAAAATGTTTATTTTTTCTTACGAGGCATGTGGTTGGGTAAGGCATCATTAACGTATGCATTTTGGCCGTTTTTTGTATTTGTCAATGCAGCGCTATTTTATGTCGATTACCGGGTTGCGAATGTAACGTATACGATCGCCAGTTGGAAGACTGTGCATCTGATGTTGTTGTTACCGATTATTTGGTGGACGACCTCGGTGTGGCGTTGCTCTATTCATTCACGGCACAGGTTATTTAGTGGTGCTGCGCGCACCATTACGGTCTTTATGTTTTTGGAATATTTTCTGCGATTTATTATCAGCACAAAATATCCGAATACCTTCTTCGACTGCCGGTTGTTAATTATGGAGATCGGGGATTGTTTGTAGAAATCACTACAAAATGCGCTTAGTTCGCCGCTAATAAAAGCTATAAGTTGAAAATTTTGAGCTTTTTTTCTGGTAAGTAAGTGATTATTTAAACTTTAAAATCAATAGATTATGTTTTTTTTTGATCTGTCTGACCTGGCTTAAAATGTCTTTTTATAGCTTCCCGCCCCTTATAGAAGTTTTATAACAAACTATACTTGGTTCACATTTTTGATTCAGCATCCTGATATTTCGCATGATGTTGAAAGGTGTAAGTTGAGTTTGGTACCTCTCTGGTTTATTGAAACTCCAACGTTCAAAATACTATTAATTTTTTCAATTCTTAACTTTATGAGATCGCTATGTTTGTAATTATCGGATACCTAATTATTTTAGGGTGCGTCTTGGGTGGGTTTTTACTAGCGGGAGGGCATCTTGGCGTATTAATGCAACCTGTTGAGGTGCTTATTATTGGCGGTTCGGCATTTGGTGCTTTTCTTGCCGGTAACTCTATGCATACCGTTAAAGCAGCATTGGCGGGCGGTACTGCTACGATGAAAAGCAATAAATTTAACAAGGATTTTTATGTTCAATTGCTGTTAAGTTTTAATGCACTAAGTCAAAAAGCGCGGCGCGAAGGTTTACTTGCTTTGGAAGCGGTCATTGAAAATCCTGAAAGTAGCTCGGTGTTTGGTGAGAAAGTGCTGGCTGATCATCATTTGATGGATTTTATTTGTGACAATCTGCGCTTAATCACCACAGGTGTTGATGTTAATCAATTAGAGGATCTGATGGATCAGGCGATTGAAGTACATCATGAAGAAGGTCATGCACCCATTAAAGCGGTTCAGAATGTGGGTGATGGTATGCCCGCATTTGGTATCGTTGCTGCGGTAATGGGGGTTGTGCATACTATGGAATCAGTAGGTATTCCGCCAGCCGAGTTAGGTAAGTTGATCGCTGCGGCATTGGTGGGAACCTTTTTGGGTATTTTGTTAGCTTATGGTTTTGTCGGCCCTGTTGCTGCAGTAATGCAAGATCGTTTGGACGCAGAGGGTAACGCTTATAAGTGTGCGCAAAAAGGTTTGTTGAATTGCGCAAAAGGCACTTCGCCGGCGATGACAGTAGAGTTTATGCGTAATGTGATTGTGTCTGAAATGCGTCCGGGCTTTGCCGAAATGGAAGAACAAATGAAAGCAGCTAAAGGATAATGTTGTGGCCGAACAACCAATCATCATAAAAAAAATAAAAAAGAAAGGCGGGCACGGCCATCATGGCGGTGCCTGGAAGGTTGCTTACGCGGATTTTGTTACCGCGATGATGGCATTTTTCTTATTAATGTGGCTGTTAGGGTCGACCGATGAGGCTACCAAAAAAGGCATCGCAGAATATTTCGAAGATCCATATAAGGTTTCTCTCAATGGTGGTGAAGGGGTCGGTGATCGGACTAGTCTTGTTCAAGGAGGCGGAGATGATTTAACTTCCAAGGATCAAGGTCAGGTAGATAAGGGGCAAGCCATTACTTCTGAAGAAGTTAGCGAAGAAGAATTGGCACGCCGGGCTGAGCAAATGGAGAAAGAGAAGCTGGAAAAGCTAAAGGAAAAAATCCAGGAAATGGTTCAGGCTAATCCAAATTTGAATGAATATAAGGAGCAAATCAGGCTGGAATCAACACCCGAAGGTTTAAAAATTCAGGTGGTTGATGCTAAAAATAGGCCCATGTTTAAATTGGCAAGTTCCGGAATCGAGCCTTATGCGCAAATGATTTTACGAGAGTTAGCACCGGTGATTAATGAACTGCCGAATAAAATCACGATTAACGGGCATACTGATGCGTTGCCATTTCCTGCCAATCAATTAGGTTATTCTAACTGGGAGCTTTCTAGTGATAGGGCAAATGTTGCTCGCAAACAATTGACTCAGGGCGGTTTTAATGAAGATAAAGTGTTGCGAGTGGTTGGTTTGTCATCAAGCATTCCTTTTGTAGCTGAAAATCCAACGGATCCTATGAACCGGCGAATATCTATTATTGTAATGAACAAAAAAGCCGAAAAACAGGTATTGGAAGAAGCTGGTGGCGAGCAACAAGAGCCGCCAACTTTGCCGAAAATGCCTGAAAATGTGCAAAAAAATACCAAAATAACTTCGCCGTAAAGATTAAAGTACCTGATTGAGCCGACCTTTTTGAATCGATAATCGCCCGTATTGATGTCATTACTTAAAGCGCTGGCTTGTCAGGGTATAGGATTAATAACGGCTATTTTGTTAGCCAGAAATGTTCCTCAGTTAGTATTTAGCTTTTGGCTTGTTGTTATTTTTCAAGGAATAATAGCAGCAGCGATCTCTCGATTATTCCATCAAGCCATTTGGTGGATGCCCATTCACATGTTGTTTTTGCCGGCAGCGTTAGGTCTGTCAGCTCTTGATCTTCCCTCATGGTTATATCTCTTGACGTTGTTGGTCTTGATCGTAGTATTTTGGGGTACTGCTAAAGGTGATGTGCCGCTGTTTTTATCCTCTTCGGCAGTAGCCGAGACAATGATTTCTTTGGTTAAACAGGAAAATGCGGATAGTTTTGTCGAGCTTGGTGCGGGTCTTGGCTCTGTTGTTGTGCCGTTAGCAAAACGCTTATTTTTGCTAAACATTACAGCGATTGAACGGGCGCCACTTCCTTGGTTAATATTGCGTTGGCGTTGCCGATTATTGATTAACGTAACTGTTCAGAATAAAAGTTTATGGGATTGTAATTTAGCCAATCAAAAACTGGTGTTTGCATTTTTGTCACCCTTGTTTATGGATCAATTGGGTGAAAAAGTTCGCCGCGAAATGCATCCCGGCAGCCTGTTTGTGTCGTCATCATTTCCGGTGCCGGATTGGGATATTGAATCGGTGATTCAACTTTCGGACAGGCGTAAAACCAAGCTTTATTGTTATCGAATATAAAAGGTGCATAGCTCATTTTTTGCAGATGATGGCTAATTAACTATCAAATAAGTTTGGTTTTGCGAGAAACAAGAGATTCTCCAGTACTTGGTAAATCTAAACATAGCCTGAATATGCTGCAAAAAGCCAGCTAATCAGATATAATAACTCAGTAAAACAATTCCTTAGCGCTTTCTGCGCCTTTATATCCAAACAGGTAAATCCATGTCCAATGATGTTTCTACATTACCCTCTTTCCGTGATTTAGCTCTGATCGAACCGGTGCTAAAAGCGCTGAATGATGTCGGTTATGAAACACCTTCGCCTATTCAGGCTCAAACCATCCCTCTAATTCTGGCCGGTAAAGACGTTCTTGGGCAAGCCCAAACAGGTACCGGTAAAACGGCGGCTTTTGCGTTGCCCATTTTGTCTCGTATCGATCTTAATAAAAAAGATCCTCAAGTTCTTGTTTTAGCGCCTACTCGCGAACTTGCTATACAGGTGGCGGAAGCATTTCAGCGCTATGCCGCACATTTAAAAGGTTTTCATGTTCTTCCTATTTACGGTGGACAAGATTACAGCACCCAGTTGAGACAACTAAAGCGTGGCGCTCACGTTATTGTCGGTACTCCTGGTCGAGTTATGGATCACATGCGCAAAGGTACGTTAAATCTGAACGGACTTGGCTTTTTGGTGCTGGATGAAGCCGATGAAATGTTGCGTATGGGCTTTATCGATGATGTGGAATGGATTCTTGAGCAAATCCCCGAACAGAGACAGATTTGCTTGTTTTCAGCGACCATGCCGTCAGTGATTCGTAAAATTGCCGATGAGTATTTAAACGAGCCTGAACATGTCACGATTAAAGTGACTACCGCATCGGCGGAAAACATTCGCCAGCGCTTTTGGGTCGTCAGCGGCGTTCATAAATTGGATGCATTAACGCGCATATTAGAAGCGGAAACTTTTGACGGTATGATTATCTTCGTCCGCACCAAGACTGCGACCGTTGAATTGGCAGAAAAGCTCGAAGCTCGAGGCTACTCTGCTGCTGCTATTAATGGAGATATGTCTCAAGCACTGCGTGAGCGGGCAATTAACAATCTCAAAAATGGCAAACTGGATATTTTAATTGCGACTGACGTTGCCGCCCGCGGTTTGGACGTCGACCGTATCACCCACGTGGTCAATTACGACATTCCTTACGATACCGAATCTTACGTGCATCGTATTGGTAGAACGGGTCGTGCAGGCCGTACCGGCGATGCGATTTTGTTTATTGCACCTAGAGAAAGAAAGCTATTAGGTAACATTGAGCGTGCAACTAAGCAAAAAGTCGAAGAAATGGGCTTGCCTTCAACTGAAGTCATCAATAACAAACGTATATCGCGTTTTAAGCAAAATATTACCGACACGTTAGCGGCTGAAGAACTCGGCTTTTTCACTCAGTTGATTGAACAGTACGAGCAAGAGCACAATGTTTCTTCATTAGAAATCGCGGCAGCGTTAGCAAAATTAGTGCAGGGCGAGACGCCGTTGCTGTTACAAAATCTGCCGAAAAGACCAAAGGATGATCGTGATAGATCAGAGCGTTCGGAAAGATCTGATCGCCCACAAAGAGAAGATCGCCCGCAAAGAGATAGAAAGCCTAAGCGCTCTTTTGGTGCCGATATTGAAATGGAAGTTTATCGTATTGAAGTTGGTCATAATCACGGTGTAAAGCCAGGTAACATCGTAGGTGCTATTGCCAATGAAACAGGAATAGATGGCGACCATATTGCCCGAATTAGAATTCAAGACGATTTCAGCACGATTGAGTTACCTGCCGGAATGCCGAAGGAATTGCTTCAGGAGTTGAAAAAAGTGCGGGTTGTGGGGCAGCAACTAAATATTTCCAGAATGGAAGGTAAAGACGAGCGATCTGACGATGGCGATAAAAAGAAAGACAAAAGCAAAAAAAGAATGAGTTCTACTTCAATCAAGGCAAAGCCTAAAGCTGAATAGTATTTGTTTTTTTAAAAACTAAATTGATTCCCGGGCATGCCCCGGGAATTTTTTATCTGCTCCAAATACATCCCCCGCTCGATTTTTCAATAGCTTCCAGACGCTGCTGATGTGCATCCCTTTCATCTTCATTACAGTGGATGACTTTTAACGTAGGGCGATTACTTACAATTAGTTGTTGCTTCTTGACGTCCGTTTTGGTGTTTTCAGGTTTTTGCTGGCTATCTTCAAGCAACGAAGCCTGTCCGCCAGTCATTAGCAAAAATACCTCTGCAAGTATTTCAGCATCCAGCAACGCGCCATGTAAATCTCTATGGCTATTATCAATGCCATAACGTTTGCAAAGAGCATCTAAGCTATTGCGCTGTCCTGGATGCTTTTTTCTGGCGTAAGTGAGCGTATCAAAAACTTTGCTGTAGCTGCTGACTTCTTGGACATTGGCTAGGCGAGAGAATTCGTGATTGATAAAACCGACGTCGAACGGTGCATTATGGATAACTAGCTCCGCGCCAGTTATAAAGCCTATGAAATCTTCTGCAATGTCGTTGAAATGTGGTTTGTCGTCTAAAAATTCATTAGTAATACCGTGGACTTCTATAGCACCTGCATCAATTATTCGGTTAGGATTGATATATACGTGAAAGCGATTACCCGTTAGTCGGCGATTAATAAGTTCTACACAACCAATCTCAATGATTCGGTGGCCTTCCTGAGGATTAAGGCCTGTGGTTTCGGTGTCCAGAACAACGAGTCGATCTGCAAATTTTCGATTATTCACGCAGTTCCCTTATAATTTATAAATGTTAGATGCATTTTTAACGCTGAATTTAGACAGGATTTTACAAATGACTATAAAAAAAATACAGCCCGACAAGGCTAAGCTTAATCAGATTGTTGCTGATGCTCGCCGCAATCAAGAATTAAGAGAACAATCTTATCGTGGTCAAGCTCTTAAATTATACCCTTGGGTTTGTGGGCGGTGTACGCGTGAATTCGACCACAAAAATTTGGCCGAACTCACCGTTCATCATAAAAACCATAATCATGATGACAATCCCTCTGATGGTAGTAACTGGGAATTGTTGTGCCTTTATTGCCATGATAATGAGCATGCGCGTTATGAAGAAACGCGATTTGGTAGTCAGTCAGTCAGTAAATCATCGTCGCCGGAATCAACACATAATCCATTTGCCGCGTTGAAGACTTTAATGGAAAAAAAATAGTTTTATTTGCTGAGAAGGGCTGAGGAGTCTATCCCCAGATTAGCGAGTGCGTCTGCACGTTCGTTACCTGGGTCGCCATTATGACCCTTTACCCATTGCCAAGTGATTTGGTGCCGTTGAATGGCGGCATCTAATCTGCGCCATAAATCTTCATTTTTAACAGGCTGGCGGGAAGCGGTTTTCCAGTCGCGTTTTTTCCAATTTGGCATCCACTCGGTGATGCCTTGTAAAACATATTTGGAATCGGTATTCAAATTGACCGAGCAAGGCTTGTTAAGGGTTTCAAGTGCTTGGATTGCGGCCATTAACTCCATGCGATTATTGGTAGTCTCTGGTGCCCCGCCGTGAAGTTCTTTTATGATTCCTTTGTAGACAAGTAAAGCTCCCCAGCCGCCCGGGCCGGGGTTGCCACGGCAAGCACCATCAGTATGAATTATTACTTGTTCAATCATTTATGTATTTGTTTGGTCGATGTAATTGTATTAGCCATTGCGAGTCGAGGTTTGCCAGCTTTAATTGGCGTTAATGGAATTAGGTTGTAACGTCGTTTGATTGCTCTTATTCCATAGGCGGTGGCTGAAAAAGTGCAGTTTTTCCTGATAGATTTACCTTGTGTTGATTTGACGAAATTTAGATAAAAACCAGATGCTGTAGTGACTTCAAAATTAAGTAATTTCAGCCAATCTAAAACTCTTGTCTGAGATATAAAGTGGCCTCGCCAGGAATCAGACATTTTCTTATCCCATAAAAATTGATATCTAACCCATAGGCTCCAGGGGTTAAAGTTAATTATTACGACAACACCTTCTGGTTTTAACACGCGCTCAATTTCCCTCATCGTTTGAAAGCGATATTCATCAAATTCCAGTAAATGGGGGAGTAAAATCATGTCAAAGCTGTTGCTTTGTAGCGGCAGTAAATAAGATTTGGCTTGAATTTTTGTTGCCGGGCAAGAGCCTAGTTGTTTGGAGTCAAGGATTACAAATTTTTTATAGAGCGTACTGTCTATAAACTCATTTTCCCAGCCAAGACCGCCAATCTGCAGTATCGTTTGCTGGCAACTGACAGTGATGGCGCGCTGCAAATAATCTACTTCCAGTTCTTTAAGCAGTTTGCCCCGGGGTGTTTGGTACCAGGAGAATAAAAAATTACGTTTCATTGATCAGTAACCATATTAAGGACGGGACTTTAGTGATTTCCGAAACAAACAAGCTATAATGAAAGCGTTTTGGTAAAACTACACGCTAAGGCTCAGATAATGCACGTTAATTTTAACAGGTCAGCTAATTTTTTATTACTATTGATCTCTCTAATGTTTATCGGTTGCTCCGATACATCGAGGGCACCTCTTAGCGTCAATGACAGGCCGCCAGAATCAAATCGTCAAGATAATAGTTATGTTCGCCACCCGAGCAACAAACTGTCATTTTTTAAAAAAAATAAAGCTAAGACCGCATCGTCTCATAAAAACACCGTTTGGGAGCGCATGCTGGCTTTATATTCTTTACCAGAGATCGATAATGAACGTATTGATCGTGAAGTTGATTGGTATTTACAGCATCCTGCTTCTCTAGCAGTCATTCAGCAACGTGCTCAACCTTATTTACATCATATTCTTGAAGAAATCGAAACGAAGGATCTTCCAGGTGAGATAGCGTTATTACCTATTGTCGAAAGTGCTTTTTTGCCGGATGCTTATTCAAAGAGCGATGCTTCTGGGCTATGGCAATTTATTCCGTCCACAGGTAATGATTTCGGCTTACAACAAAATTATTGGTATGACGGACGCCGTGATGTGTATGCCTCGACCAAAGCTGCAACCGATTATCTCAAACAGCTAAGTGAAACATTCGATGGTGACTGGTTACTCGCATTAGCATCTTACAATTATGGAAAAGGTAATGTCAGAAAAGCTATTGAGCGTAATGAAGATCTAAATCTACCTACAGATTATTGGTCGCTAAGCCTGCCTGAAGAAACAATGAATTACGTCCCCCGTTTATTGGCAGTGGCGAAAATTTTTGCCAATGCAGAAGAATACAATATTAGATTACAGCACATTCCCAATAAACCCTACTTTGAGGTTGTCGACGTTCATTCTCAGTTGGATTTGCCTAAAGCGGCTGAACTTGCCAATACCCCTCTTTATGAGTTTTTAAAGTTAAATCCTGGCTTTAATCACGCAACTACGGCCCCTCAGGGCCCGCATCAGTTGTTGATTCCGGTAGATAAAGTGCAAGCATTTAAACAAAATCTAGCGCAACTACCTTACGATGAACGCGTCAAACAAAAATATTACCCGCGTGAGACCAATATATTAGCCAAACGGGAAGAGTCTGAGCTCAAAAGACCGTTAACAACACTTTATAAAGTCAAATCCGGCGAAGGATTGACTGCTATTGCAAGCAAAAATCACACGACAATTGAGGCGTTGCGTAAAGCCAATCATTTGGCGACAAGTTCAGTTCGTGCAGGGATGGTATTACAAATTCCCGCTTCTAACATTGCGTCTAACAAAGTAACTGGCATACCTTTTTTACCTAAAACAACGACTGAAAAATCCGCTGCTGTGCAATTTTATGTAGCGAAAAAAGGTGATACGTTATTCAATGTTGCTCAGCGTTATTCGGTACCAGTAAAGGATGTTGCTGAGTGGAATAAACTGAATATGAAAACAGCTCTGCTTGCAGGACAGAAGTTGACAATCAAAACGCCAGGCCAACAAGCTTTAGCAGCAACAACCCCAACCTTAGCTGCTTCTAACAGTGTTCGTTCAATTAGCTACATAGTCAGACAAGGCGATTCGTTGGCGCAAATTTCCCGCAAATTTAATGTTTCGATGACTGATTTGCGTAAATGGAATCCTCCTGCAGCAAGTAAAGCGCTAATACCAGGAAAAATAATTAAAGTTATTCTAAGTGCAGGCAATCGGACTACCTAATAAGACTTATAAATCTATAAGTTTAGGCAAAGCCTGAACCAACTAAAAAAGCCATCAGATCTTGAAGATCTGATGGCTTTTTTGTGTAGGTGAAAATTTGAGATGGAAGTTTTTCTATTGTCCAAGTAATGCTGAACTTAGTGTACTTGCCTGTTAATCACCATGCAAAACTTACCAGGGAATCGGGGGAATCAACACTGAAAAGTTGCCACCCCGGTATTGTGTAATCATCCGGTATTTTGCCGGAGTCACTCTGGGTGTTATCGATGGAATTTATA